>Ga0118677_10003095_pt1 | contig 32191 bp, 58 predicted proteins | sample AliMusrvi5mmetaG_FD_86154 | JGI IMG/M metagenome (GOLD analysis project Ga0118677, IMG submission 86154) | reverse complement strand
GAGAAACCCGCTCTCGCTGGGCTCCTAAACGTTGACGTTGCCGAGTTTTCCAGTCTAATCAAAGGCATTGCTGGGGGTGGTCTCCGGCAATTAGTCGGTTCGCCCGCCTTTCAGGAGTTCGTACGTAAATGTCCAAACTATCCCGCCGCAGCCTCTTGGCTATATCTTGTTCAGCAGCCGTAGCGATGATCAGTTCGCCGTCTGCATCCCAAGTCGCGACGAAGGATAACGCGGGAAACGAGAAACCTCCGAGCCCTTTCAAAGGCACAGTGGCGATCTTTTACTCCAGCCACTTCCAGGAAATAAGCCGCGACTGGGACAGTATCGAGGAATATAGAGGGCCTTACCACCCGATGCTCGGCTATTACCGCTATAAGGAAAAGGATGAGGTTCTCAAGCATCTGAAGTGGATCCGCCGGGCTGGGGTCGACGCCATCGTTTACGACTGTTAGCCGACCTTCTATTGGAGGCGTATGATGCGCGACCCGGACGAACTGTTTGCGGCCCTGGCGCGGAGCAAGTTCCGCAGCCGCTTCCGGCTCGGGGCCAAGGAAAGGGCTTATCTGGACGAGAAGACCCTCGCCGTCGTCCTGGAGCATGGCAGGCGGTTCGTCGTCGAGCGGCTGGCTGATGCGGAGCCGAAGAACGACGGTCGGCAGACGCCGATGCGGGGGCATCCCGTCTTCGTCGCCCAGCACGCCACCGCCACCTGTTGCCGGGGATGCCTCGCCAAGTGGCACCGCATTCCCCAAGGACAGCCCCTGACGCCGGAACAGATCGACTACGTCGTTGCCATGCTTGCGCGGTGGCTGGAGAAGTAGCGGGCAGCCCAGGCTCGCCCGCGCTCATGCGAACCGCGTCGAGCGTTTCGACGACTGGCTGGATGGCGGCGCTGATGAACTGCTCGGTCATGAGAACGTGGAACCTAACGTATCCCCCATCCCTTCTCATCGTACGGGGCTCACGGTACCAGGGCTATGTCTGGCTGCGCATCTTGCGGGATAACCAGAACAAGCGAGCGAATGTATACGCCGTGTTTTCTTTTCTTTTCTTTATTACCACGCTATTACACAAAAATCAGCGATAGTCGGGTTACACGCGGGCGATGCCGGGGTATAATCTGTTAGCTCGCAGTGACGAACTGCGGCGCAGGGGGTGTCGCCCCTGCGGAGTCGCCCGTGAGTGCCTGTGCTGATGAGGGCAGGCGGCGGGAGAGGCTTGCTGGCAGCGGGAACAAAGACCCGGACAGCGTAGGATACGTCCGTTTGGACGTGACCTTCGGTGTTCGGGTCTTTTTGTTTCTTGGCAAGCCCGTCATGCAGAAAGGACTTTTGGGAGTGAACAGTAAAACGGAAGTGTTTTCGACGCTGAAAGCGGCGAGGGCTGCGGGATTCCACGACCGCAGTCCGGACGAATACGGGGGCGAGATTCTGGAACTCAAGGGGCATACGCTCGTGCGGAATGCCGAGCGCGCCGAGAGCAGAACGGAGTGGGACCGCCGTGGTCGGAGAGTGCTGGCGGGTGCCGTGCCGCACTGCGAACGCAGCGCAAGCGTCGGCGGCAGGCGGGTGGTCTACGAGGTGTTCCGCGTGGACCAGACCGAAGCCAAACTGCCGGTCAAGCCCAGGCGCAAGGTCTCTCCCGAGGAGAAAGAGCGCAAGAGGCTTGCCGCCGAACAGAGGCTTGCAGCAAGAGTGGAGAAAGAGGAGCGGGAGCGTCAAGCCAGGGCGCAGACGAAACTAGCCGCTTGGCTTGCAGCCTATCCGTGCGAGGAGAAGGCAATAGCGGAGGCAGTATGGATCTTGAACAAGGCTGCGAAGTACGGCGGCGACCGGGACTACTACACCCTCAAGGACAAGTGGATACGGCACTATGCCGGTTGTGCCGTGCAAAGGTTGGCGAGGGTGGAGCGGAACTACGATTGGTGGGACAATAGCGAATACAAGAACAACCTGTACGAAGTCGAGATAGAGTGCTGCGGTACGCTGTACCTCTATCACACTTACGTTGAGCTGCCCTGCTACCAGGGCGAGCAGGGCAAGCGGGTGTGGGTGGTTAGCGATAACTGGCGCAGCCGTTTGCCGAGCGGGCTTGAGGGCGTGGATGATTTCAGATTCCTTGCGGACTGGCTGCGGGAAAAACTGAGCGACTGAAACCGGCGGGCGACCGCCGGTGAAACCCCGCCGGATGGAAGCAAGCCCAGAAGAAAGCCGCTCGAAGGCACGACACGGTTCGCCGCCTCGATGACGATGTCACCGACGATGCCGCCGGACTTCGTCTTGATCTTGAACACGAACCGCTTGTGGTCGGCAGCCAGCATCGCCGATAGAGGCAACAGGGACAGGCATAGGGCGAGGAAGGTGCATCGTTTCATATTGTTATCTCATTCTCCACCCCTCATGCGCGGAAGTTCAGGGGCAATGGCTGGTGGCGTTCTCCCGACCGTCCATTTTACTTATGACGCCTAGAATCGGACTTGGTATGCGTCTGGGCGGTGTGCTGCGGCTGCGGACGAGCATGCTCGGTGTGTTGCGGTCGAGCCGCGTGCGACTGGGGCTTGGGTGCGGGACGTGCCGCATGGGGATGGGGAGCCGAAGCGTGGCTCGCATGAGGCTTCATGGCGTAGTGCTGTGCCTTCGACAGCTTTCCCGTCGAGGCAAGGTTCGCATGTGCCTTGGCTGCCTGGCCCTGAGCCTTGGGCGGACGTACCGCCGAGGCGTGCTTCCCCTGAGGCTTGGGCTTCTGGTGCTGAGCCACCGCCTTGTGGGCGTTGGGATGGTACTGCTTCGCCCCAGCGCGCGCTGCGGGATTATGGGCAGCCACGGCACGGTTGCCGACATAGTTCTTTGCACCGGCTACGATGTGGGGCGGCTGAGTACGGTAGCCTGTAGGGGACTGATGTACCAGCCGGTCGTGCGCCATGACGCTCTTCCAGTCACCGTGATGCCGTATCCAATCGGCATGGCGACGAGCCAAGTTCATGCTGTGGTTGGTGTAGACCGAATTAGCGACATTGTGGTAGCGTCCATAAAACCGGCTGCCGTGGTCGTAGTAGGCACGGTAGACTGGAGCGGCATAGAAGCCCGCGTAGCCGGCATCGAAGCAAGGACCGACATAGTAGCCGTTGTCGTAGTACCATTCCGGCACGAAGCACCGGGCGTGACAGCACCAGCCGGGAACGCTAGCGTAGCAGACTTGGGCAAGGTACAGGACAGGCTGCGGCATCGGGATGAACTGCTGGTAACACGCCTCTATCTGGTCGTTCATCGTGGTCAGCAGGTCGGCGATTTCCGCCTTTGCCGAGTTGACCTGCTCCTCGGCATAGCCTTGCTGCTGCATGGCGTAGAGGGAGGCGTCCTGCTCAGTCTTGCTGCGGGTTAAGAAGTAATACTGCGCCAAGAGTGCTACTTGGTCGTCGGTCAGGTTGTTGACGATGGCAGGTACTTTGGCAAGGGCATTGCCATCGAAAGTCCCAAGAGCTTCCATGTCGGTCACGAGGTGTCCAACGAGCCACGCCCGCTGCTGGTCAAAATCTCGTGGCGGCTGATCCATCGCCGGACAGGAGCCCGCAGTCCATATCGCCAAGACTACCCCCACTACAAAGAGAGTGACGGATCTCGCCCATCTCGCTACGAATTGCCGCCATCGCAGCGGAACTGTGGGAGTTTCGAGTTCGACTTTCCCCACATCCATCGGATTGTCGCTTTCCGCGTTCATGTTTATGCCCTCCATATACATTGTTCTTAATGGCCCTGCGCTCACATGAGCAAAATGTGTACCGTGTCGGACTGGACTCGAGATTCACGCAAAACTTATCGACGTAACCTCTGTTGGAATCGGCGATTCGGAATGCGGTCCCGCCGTTTCGTCGGAGCCAGACTGTTCCGAAAGCGCCGTCAATCTGACTAGATCGGGAGTTTCTGACGACAGTTGTCTGTGAACGCCCGGAGCCAACGATTGCAGGAAGCGTACAACCTCGTTACCAACTTTCATTCCAGCTTGCACTTCAATTCCTCCTCCAGCTCCGCCGCTCTTCGCAGAAACTGGATAAGCCATCGCCGCTGCCGGAAGAGCGGCCCAGAAACGACAGGCTCCCCGTTCACGACCACCTCCAGTAGCCACAGGACGCTCTCCAGCGGCAGCTTGCCGTCCTTAATACGCCTCCTCACATCGTCCCACGAGATGCCGTAGCACCCGAGGATATCGGGCTGTTCAGACCGCTCGCGGTAGCAGCACGAGGGCGAGTAGAGCTTTCTGAATAGAACCACTTCCTTTTGTTTCAACCTTCGGATTTCCGCGAAGACCGACTGCTCGTCGTCCGTGGCGAGGTGGCGGCTGGGGATCGCGGCGTACGCACGGGCGATGCCCGCAGCCTCCTTGCCAATGTCCGCTTCGAGAGAATCGAGCAGCTCGGCAAGCTCCCGCCGGACCCGGACTATCTTCGGGAAGTACTTCCGTTTCCGCTCCCAAAACAAGGACACGATGTAGAGGCTGGGCATGGCGTAGCAGGGTTGGAGTCCCAAAACACAAAGAACCGGGATGCGTCCACCTTGCGGACGCCGCCCGATGGAACCAAGTTCAGGGGAACTCGGCGATATTTAATCCGTTTTCGGTTCCTGAACATGTCTTATACAACCTAACCGACAACAGGAACCCCTGGCGTTGCCGACCCGGAGATGCTGCGGAACTGCATCGGCGCCGACTCAGCGGCGAAGGCCGTGCCGTTCCTCCTTTGCCCGAGGCCGAAGTACAATGGCAAGCCGAGGAAAGGGTCGGAGTGAGTGGGCGAGGCCGCTTTGGACGGCGTCAGGTTAGCCAATTTGTTGGCTAACCTCAGTCTCCCACTCGCGATCAGCGTGTGGGCGCCGGTGGTCCCGGCTGGAAGTTCCCTTGGTCGCCGGCACGCCGCCCGGATCGGGAGCTTGGCGAACATTGATCCGGCGACGATGTTCGGATTCTGAACCGGCCCGTCGCCATCCCTGGACGTCCGTTTGGAAAAGTCCCGTCGTCGAGGCTGCGATCACCACCAGCAGTGACATCACTGACAGCGCTTGCCGCCGACTAATACAACCTAACCGACGCGGTTGCCTGGTTCCGTGTCCAGGCGGAAAAGACGTTCCTGGTTCTTCGCGAGTTTCTTGCGGGAACATGACTCTCTTATGTCAGCACCTCGACGCGAGAAGGAGACTGGCATGCTGAAGGAACAATACGTGACTGCGGGCGAACTGGCGGAAACCCTGGGCGTGGCGCCGACCCATCTCTACTGGCTGGCCCGCTGCGGCAAGATACCTCCCGGCGAGAAGCTGGGACGGGAGCGGATCTACAGCCGAGCCCAAGCCGACGCCATCGTGGACTGGTACAGTCACTACCAGGCGGCCAGGGACGGCATGGCGTGGAGTGACGAGGGAAACGGAGTCGTCCCTTAATGACCCCCGAAAGCCAGCGAGCCAGCCGGGGCGGTCCCGACTGGCTCAAGGCTCGAAACGAAAGGCACTTTTATGCGATGCACCTTACATGGGTATAATAGCAGAGCCGAAACGAAAAAATCAAGCTCTTCAGAAGAAGCGCAGCGTGTGGATCTTCCATCCGCTGGAAGGATGTCGGCTGTCGCTCAGCGAATTGATCGTCTACTCCTTCAGGAGCTGCCAGAACGAGTTCCAGCAACAGGTGCCTAGTCGCAGACAGGTCGCCCGCGCCGTTGGCATGGGCAGGGATGCCGTTGCCCGAGCGGATCGGGAGCTGATACGCATTGGACTTCTGGACGGCAACGTCATCCCGCGAGAACCGCCCGAAGGTTGGTTCCAGAAGCGGAGGGAGATAGATCCCGCCAAACACTGGCGACACGGGTACACCTCGTGGACGAAGTACGTCCCGCAGCCTAACTGCCGGATGTCCCTGCTCACGGTCTGCTGCTGGAGCTACATCGCCCACTGCGCCCAGACTGGCTGGACCCCAAAGAACGGAATCGGCGCGTCCTACCTGTGCCGTGTCCTCCGCGCCGCACGAGAGAGCGTCCAACGGGTGCTGGCAACCCTCAAGGAAGCCCAACTCATCCAGCGCCACGACGGATCATGGTGTCCGGTCCTGGTAGACCTGGACTGGCTAGCGGACAAGTGGGACGGCTCGAAGTTCCAGGACAACAGCCCCAAAGCGCATTGGGTCGAGCTGCCGAAGGGAGCTACGGTCACGATCCCGACCACGGACTCGACGTACTCCGCGCCGTTGGTGCCCGAGAAGCATCCCAATGCTCTTGCCAACGACCTCTTCGTCCCCTTGATGATGCGCGCGGGCATCTACACCCTGGAAGAACGACAGGCCATGGTGCGGGGCGTCCTCGCCAGTTCGGACTGGAAGGAGGACGCCCACGACTGCTACCTTCATCTGTCACGGGCTGTGGTGGCATGCAAGCCGGGCGAGGAATGGCTGCGGGTGGAGGATTGGCTCAAGACTCACGGCAACGGCGAAGCTTGAAAGGGGTGGCTGGTTTGGTTACACCCTGGCTGGTTTGGTCACAGGGGGTGGCTGGTTTGGTTACACCCCCTGGCGCGTTTAGTTACAGGGGGTGGCTGGTTTGGTTACACTTCTGGCTGGTTTGGTTACAGGATTATAGTAGTCTCGAAGTCCTGGAGCATAGTTCTAAAGGAAATTATGGCGGGCAAGCCCGCCGGTAGTTCCCTTGGTCGGTCGCTTTTTCTGCTGCGGGGCGTTGGGGACGGGGAGCAAGACCCACTACCCTGATCCGCCAGCAGGAACAACCAGACTGGCGGCGACCGTCAACAGCACAGACAGCACTGCCGGCACGATGCCGCGTATACAACCTAACCGATCCGGCACTGTTCGTCCCAACAGCCGGCAGCCTGGCGTCCCCAGGCGAATGCAGGCTGGCCCTGCCATCACTTCCTCGTGGATCAACGGAGAGAATGGACGGTTTGCGTCCCTCACGATGCCGTCTGTTCGGGTTCCGAACACGGAAACCGCCCTCGGCTGACGCGACCGAGTCAATTTGCGTCCAGCGGCGGTACATTAGCGACCGCAACATTATCCCGCGAAGTCCGCCAGTCGGAAAGTTCAAGGACTGCCGTCCCCTCAATTCCGAGTTCCATGAGAGCGGATTCCACCTGTTCGTCACCCAGGTCACTGGGGACCAGGGCGACATGGAATCCGCCATGCCGGGCATGAACCACCAAAATGCGTAGCTGCCGTTCGCCCATTTCAACCTCCTGCATATTTCAAGTCTCCTTCGAGTCGAGATGCTGCGGCCATACAACCTAACCGACCCGGCACCATGCCAGCCGGCAGCCTGGTGATCCCAGGCGACTCGGCGTCAAAGCCCCACATCTTTCATCGCCTGCTGGTACTTGTCGGCAAGCTGGCCGTCCACGGCGACGTGCTGGTAGACCGCCAAGGTCTCCCGGCGAGCGTGCCCCGTGATCAACTGAAGCTCGGCATCTGCCATCCCAGAGTGCTTGGTCAACCAAGTGATGGCTTGGTGGCGGAAGGTATGAGGAGTCGCCTGAACCCCGGCCTGCTCGGCATACAGCTTAACCACTTGCTCGACTCGCCTCGTGCTGAACTTCCCGTACCGCCTGGTCTGGAAGAGCCAGCGGTTCTGGGGATGCGCGGCGATGTGGGTACGAAGGGCAGTGGCGAAGGACTTGCCGAAGAGGACATACCGGTCCTTCGAGCCCTTGCCCTGATCGACGAAGACCTTGCAATTCTCAAGATCGACATGGGAAACCTCGATAGCGCACAGTTCCGAAACGCGAACCCCGGTATAGAACAGCAACCGCAGCATCAGGGCGTGCTGCACGTCCTCGGCGGCATCCACAGCCAAGTAGAATCGGCGGAACTGGTCGGCAGTAAGGACTCGGGGGAGTTTCTTCGGCTTCTTGCCCGGATGCAGGTCGCATACCTTCCGAACCCGGCGGGAGACATAACGCCAGTCGTCGTAGGAGAGTCCGGCTTGCCTCACCAATCGGGCGATCCGGGCCACCAGGCGAGCCTTGTGCGATTTCGCCTTTCCCTTTTGCGATCCGCAATCGAGCGGGTTTTGGGTTGCTTTAACGACCATAACTGCCTCCGATCTGCCTTTCTACTTCGTGATCTGCCCGAAATGCGAAATTGCAAACGGGCTGTCCTGGTGTCAGTTTCCTGCCTCTTGCCGTCCCGTCCGGCAAAGATATATCCCCTTGCCATCCTCGGTCATGTTCCACGACCAGTGTCGCCCCCATTCGGCAGGCCGCTCGACCAGCACCTTCCGGTCGCTGGTCTTGTCACAGAGCCATACGCCACGGGCGGAAGTATCCTGGGTGGCATACCACTGTGGCCACGGCGAAAGATGGATGATGTGCTGCTCGTCCATTAGGGCTTCACCTTCCTCTTGGGCTTGGGGGACTTCTTCGCGGCGATCTTGGGCTTGGCAGGCTTAGCCGTATCGACCGGCAGTTCCGTACCGTATTCCATCTCGTACAGGGTTTGCATGCACGCGATGACGTCCGCCGGGTCGTTCTCCAGCAACGCCCGGAGGACATGCCGCAGGCGGGCCGCGACCATCGTACAGGTCTGGCTGCCGTGCCCGAACCGCAAGGCGGGCTTCTTGAAGTAGGCGTCCTCGACGAACGCGACGCCCGAAAGGGCGGTCTTTTGCTCATACTTGGTGTTCTGCGTGGTCATGTTTTGGGTTCCTTTCCACCATCTCCCTTATACAGCCTAACCGATTTGATCAATCTTCCGGTCGCCCTCGTCGTCCGGCTCAGGAGTTGGAAGGCGTTCCGTCGCGGTCAGCCCTTGCGGTAGAAATAGAGGGTGTAGGCAAAGAACGCGAACACGGCGAACGCCAGCGGCGGCATCGCCAGGACGATGGGAAGCAGAATCAGGAACAGCAGTAGCCGCAAAAGGCAGCCGCCTTCTCCTCCTCCCTCTGGAAACGCACGGCCCATGTTCGGTCTCCGGTCAGCCCCGCTTTTCCCTCTCGTTAATGATCTCCACGAGCTGGTCGCCGTACTTGCGGCGGAGCTGGTCGGCGACTGCCAAACTGTAGGCAACCTTCAACTCCCGGTACTCGTCCGGCTTGTCGCCCTTCAGACGAAAGAGCGTCTTCGTCTTGCACTTCCGGGCGAACGCCTTGGCAAGTTCGTACTCGCAGACGAGGTTGGTGATGATGTCATCCGCGTCCGGCTTCTTCATCATGCTGGGCAAGCCGAATTCCAGCCCCATCTCCCGCTCCGGCTGGGCAGCGACATGTTCGTCGAACTTCCGCTTGGCATCGGCGTCGAACCAGTGCCAGTAGACCATCCCGCCGTCACCTTGGTTGATGGCCTCGGCTCCCTTTACGCCGTCCACATAGAGAAGGCAGTAGAAACCGGGGCCCTCGTGTCCCATCTGGCTCTTGAACTTCTTCAACTCAAACTTGGGCATTTCAGAGTCTCCTTTGTCCCTGTCCATATACAACCTTACCGATCAACAAATGCTTGCCGGGTCCGAAGACTCGTCCGAGGGTCTGCTGCCAATCCCTGACTGTGCCTCCTGCGCCTTCTGGCAGGCGGACTGGCACGCCTCGTGGGCGAGCGTCACCTGCTTCAGCCGCATCTCCTGCAAGCGGACATTGAGTTCCGCCGCCTCCTTCAGTTCCGCCCCCTTGAGCTTCCCCGCCAATGCCAGCCCGACGAGGCGGAACTCCTCTGGCGTGAGGTGGACGGTGTAGGTGGTCTTGATGTCGAGGTGGGCCATGGTCATTTCTCGATCCGCTTGATGATCTCCCGGCAACACTCGGCAAAGGTCTTCGGGGAAGTCCGCTTGACGGTCGGCTGAGGAATCACAGGCACGGTGATGGTCGGCGGGAGCAACGCCGGCAAGAGCGACGAAGAAGCGGCAGGCTTGCACTGGCGGACCATGTCCACGAAAGTCTGCCTCTTCGCCTTGCGGCGCGACGGCGCAACCGCAACCGGCTTGGGCCAATCCGCCCCAATGCCGCCCGAATCCCAGGTGCCGAAGTCGAGTTTCTCGTGGCCGTCCGCCACCGCCTGCGCACCTTGATGCCGGATGCCCCGCTTGTCCAGTTCTTCCAGCCCGCGCCGGGTAATGGCATAGCCCTTGTTCGTCACGGCCACCATCGCCGGGTCATCGGCAGTGGCGACCAGCAGCGCGGGCATGACGAACTTCTCCAGCTCTTCAAGCCCACACTGGGCATATTCCGCCATGCGCCCCTTGGACACCGCTCCCACCTGCCCCAGAGCCACGAGGACATTCAGCCGTTGCCGGGTCAGCCCGTAGCGGTCGATGCCGTGGCTGCGGGCGACCCGGGCGGCAATCGCCTCCCAATCCCCGCCGCCGTTCTGCTCCCACTCCGTCTCCATGTCGGCGGCGAAGGCAAGAGCCTCACGAGGGACGCGCCCCCAGTATCTCGCCACCAGTCCGCAAAGCGGCAGGTTCCAGTGAGAGCGGTGCTTCTGGACGATGGCGGCGATGTCCTCCGTGCCGTACATCGCCAGATGTATCCTGCGGAAGCGGTTGTCCAACGCGGGGAAGAGTCTCCCGCGCTCGGTCGTGGCGATGATCCAGCAGACCTTCCGGCAGTCGGCGAACCAGCCGTTTTCGATGTGCAACATGCCGTCGCTGGGATCAACCGCCTTGAGCAGGTCGGGGACGAGGTTCTTCGCCAGGGCGTGGACCTCGTCGATGAACACGACACAAGGCGGAATGAGCATGGTCGGATCATTGAAGGACTTGACCATCTTCAACGAGGTCAGCCCCTCGTCGGTGTCCACGACCGTCTGCTCTAGCTTCAGTTCGATGAGCTTGAAGAGGTCGCGGGAGTCCCGGACACTCTTGGGTTGCACCTCGACGACCGGAAGCATGACCATTTCGCCGAACAGCCGTGCCAGGGTCGTCTTGCCCGAACTGGACGGCCCGAACAGGGCGAACGACTGGTCGGCGCAGCAGTGGTTGGGGCGACTCCACGCGGCGTAGGCCGCACGACCAAGGCACTCCTTCGCCCTCTGGTTGCCGACAAACCGGGACAAGGGGCAGTTGGGGCTGTCCGGGTCGGTCAATCGCCGCCGATCCGCCGGGGACGGAACATCCCACAACTGTTCGTACTGGTCGCGCTGCATGTCCGGGTCGAAACCGTTGACGACCTTGGCATGGAGGGAGTTCCTTCCCCAGTCGGGCAGCAATTCCCAACTTCGCTCGGTGATGACGTTGCCTCCGGGCAGGGTGATCTGCCGAGGCGGGCTGGTAAATCGGGAGTTTCGGCAAGGCTTCATGGCACGGTTTCCGGGTTGGAAGGACTCGACTCACCGATCTCCTTATACAACCGGACCGATTTTCAGTTCTCCTGCCCGAGTTGAAACTTCGGCTTGTTCACTGCTTTCTTCCCTCGTCCGGTTCGCAGAACCACCGTCTTTTCAAGATGTTTCCGCAGGTGACGGAGGGTTTCGATCTGTTCCTTGCTTTCGCGGATGCTTTCGTCCACACTGGCGAGGATGCGGGGAATCGCCTCGGGCTTCTTGATCTTCACCCCGGCCTCACACTCCGCACGGTATTCCTTCCATCGCACGATGTCCTGCTTGGTTCGGGCGATCAGGTCATCGACCATGCGGAACTGCCAGCCGGGCGGGTCCTGACTGTCGTGGAAGGCCCGCATCTCGTTGATCCGCGCCCAGGTGTCCTGCGCCCTCTCGCGCCGCTTCTCGTCCCACGACTCGGGATAGGGAGTAAACAGCTCGGGATAGTCATATTGCACGAGCGGACTGATGATCTTTCCCGCCGCCATCGCCTTCTTGATCTCCTCCTGGTGCGGAACCCGCAGGAGGGCAACGGTGGCTTCGTCGGTCACGAGGAGGTCGGACGTGTCATACCGCGACCGCAGCAGTTTCTCGACCGCGCCCGTCGCCAGGTTCGTCGCCATGACGAAACCACGCTTGGGCGGGACATGCTGGATGCGCCAACCATATCCCTTGTGCAGGACGAGATTGCCCACCGCCAGCTTGTCCCAGTCCGCCTTGGGCTGGGCATGGTACAGGGAGCGAAGACGCTCGACTGCCTCTTTTCTCGTCAGCTCGTGGAAGGGCTTCATGCGATACCTCACTCCCGTACCGCAGCGACTTGCAAGCCGGTCTTGTTGAGCCACAGGAGGTATCCGGGCTGCGATCCGAAATCGAAGTGGCAGGCATGGAGAAATTTGCCATAGTGGATTTGGATCACCATACGGGCAATCGCCTGAGCGACGACTGATCTCTTAGCCAGACAGACAAAATGGTAATTTCCTTCCACGGTCGCTTGAACCTCGTGCTTCTGACCACCTGCCTCGTCCAGCAGGACGACGAAGGAGTCCAACTCCTCCCGCAACTGCGCATGGACTACGAGAATGTCGTGGTCACTGGCGTGCTGACCGATGCTCAGATGACCTTGTTTACCAAAAACCCACATGAAACACTTCCTTTCCTGTTGTTGTGCCTTTTCCGAGAGCAAGCGTTAGCTTACTCCTCCTTCGCCGCCGCACTCTTCGCCCGTTCCTCGTCCGCCAGACCCTTCATGGCTTGCAGGAATGGGGCGAGATATTCGTGATTTTGCTCTCCCTTGAACTCCAAGTGCTCGAAGTCCGGGAACGCCGAGATCGGCGATTCCACGCCCATGACCGACCCGCTCGCCTTGAGCATGTCGTTCATCGCTCCGAACTGGACCGCGATCATCTCGTTCCACTCACCGACCTCCTGCACTAGAGCCTTCACGTCGTATTTGCCTTCGTGCCAGGTGTAGACACGCTCTTCCGCCCACGGGTCGTCCGTGTAGTAGGACCGTCCATACTTCCCCTCGTCATCGAGTTCCACCTTCATCGTCGGCAATTCATTGATCCGGTCGAGCAGATGGATGACGCTCAGGTGGCAGCGGATAAAGTTGGGGACGCCGAATCGAGATGCGTACTGGGTCTTGCAGAAGGTCGAGTAATGCCAGCCGGAGCCGAGTCCAGTCTTGACCTTCCGTTTCACCTTGAACTTATCGTCCTCGGGGAACTCCCAGCGTTTATGATCGTTGCGTTCCAGCCACCGTTCCCACTGCTTCCAGTCGAAATGCCAAGAGGTCGAGCCTCCCTTTTTGACCGTCTTGATGAAGCGGTCGTCGGACCTGGGGCTGTAGGTCACATCGATCCCCGCCGGGTAGCGGGCCAGACCGAAGCTCGCCCACTCGCTACCGGGGCCGGGATTCGTCGAGAAGGAGAACATCTCCAATGGCTGCACAGTAACACTAGCAGACTGCTTGCGGTGCCAGGGGATTTTAACGTGCTTACAACCATCCAGCACGGTCGAAAACAGGTCCGCATCAGGTCGCAATTCGTCCAGGGGACGCTGGCACACCTCGGGACCAAGATGCTGTACCTTATCATCGACATGCTCAAAAGGCAGGTCGAGTGCCAGCTGCCGCATCCGTTCAACCATATCGGCGGGCTTGCGGGTCTTGCTGGCCATCGAGTAGTGAATGGTCAATCCCACGGTTTTGTTCCTTGAAGGTCAGGTTGTTCGTCTTCTGTATTGTCCTTATACAACTTAACCGACTTTGTGCATTTGGCGGCAGGGAAGCGTGGCACTGAGATGAATTGGCTAGTCGGGCGCGTGACTGCCGCCGAAGGTTAGGGGGTCACCCAAAGAAGCCTGGACGAGTTGAAGGTCGCCGATGGCTCGATTCATCCGGTGCTCGATTTCCTCGGGGGCGAGTTCCTCGGTGCAGAGTTCGGTGAGGACGAAGTGGAACAGCCGGTCGGAAGCCAGGCTTTCGTCACCGATGCGGTTGCGGTACTCGTAGTAGGTCTCGCCTTCGTTCGGAAGCTCGAAACCGAAGAGGTCGTTGTCGCGCCAAGTGTCGAAGATTTGTTTGGGAGTAATCATTGGCAATCGTAGAAGGCTTGGATTTGCTTGCGGGTAAAACCCTCGCGTTCAGCCCTGGCCCGGAAGACCTGATCCTTGGTCTTGGCGTAACGGGGGTTGATGTCGTGATGAGGGTACGAATCCTTGTAGATGCGGAACAACTGTTGGGCGCGGAACACGCTGCCACAGGCTTGCTCAAAACGGTCAGTGAGTGCTTGTTCATTTCTCATGGATTGCTCTCAACGCCTCGGCTAGCTGTGCCGAACGGGTCTTGCTGGTCAGTCCGTGTTGAATGTCAGTCCCACGGCTATGTACCTTGCGGGTTAGGTCGTTCGTCTACACTATCCTTATACAACCTAACCGAACTTGTCATCATCGCTCTGGACGCGAGAGACTGAGGCGCTGATGTGGATCGACACGCCCCCCAGGCACAGGGCAGCTCCCAACAATCCGTTGTTTCGAGCACGATACTGCTCGCCAAGTCCGACCGGCTCGACCTCCTGCCAGCGGAGGCGGCGCATTCTGTCTAACACGGTCAAAATGTCCGCTTGGGTCGCCTCTTGCCCGGCGCGGCGCATCTCCAGCAGGTCAAGGAGAATCCCCTGTTGCAAACGATCCCACACCTTCTCAAGGGTCGAAGGCTTGTCCAGGAGGTCAATACAGATGAGATGGTCGCCCAGGACCAGGGCGATGCCGTTGGCATTCGCGGGATAGCCGAACCGGCCCTGCAACTGCTCCAGTTGCTCACGCCGCGATTCCAGGGCTTCCGACATGTCTTCCGTGTGCGAGGACACGTTCAGGCTGGCGTGCTTGCGGCGGATTTCCGCCCAGACGGCAGGCTGGCTGCCTCCCAACCGCCGCCTGCCAGGAACCCAGGCTTTTTTGAAAAGGTGCCGTAGGGAGGGAGGGGAGTGTGATCCGGAATGAACCCGTCCACAGGACTCGCTCCACCTCTTCCGCTGAACGCAGCAGACAGGAATGCTGGTCTGGCTCCCGGCAGCGACCATGACGGTCATGTTGATGGCCCTGTTCTGTTTCGCCCCTCGCAACTCGGCACCCTCCAGGAAGAGGACGGGGAGATCGCCGCCGTTATTGACCAGCAGTTTACCCACGGAGCCCGCCTCGGATACCTCCTGGACGATGCACGACTCAGCTGCCATCGCCTCGTGGGCGAGGATGTAGTTCGGTGCCTCGTCGAAAAGCGATAAACGCTCGGTGAATAAGGGGAACAAGCTCAGCCCATCACAGTGGACCGGCTTGCCAACCCGGACATCGGGGAACGACGGGTTCATCTTCTGTCGCCTTTTCTTTTGCTTTCTTGATCTATACAACCTTACTGGCAAGCGTAAAACGCCTGGATTTGCTTGCGGGTGTAGCCTTCTTCCTTGGCCTTCGCCTCGAAGACCTGCTCCTTGGTCTTGCTCCATCGCGGATTGGGGTGCTTGCTGGGGTAGGAGTTCTGCTACGGCCTCAACATCCGCTGGGCTCGCTCGATACTGCCGCATAGTCGCTCGAAACGGTCGGTCAGGGCTTGTTCTTCTCGCATGTTCGGTCTCCTGCTGGGCGGATGCACGGTCGGGATGTATCCCCTGTTCGCGATGCGTTCGGACACTAAACGGTCATTCATTTCCTTTCGGCGACATGCCAATCCTTAATCTTGAACCCTTCGTGGAGTCTCTTGTTGATCGCCTCGATCAAATCCTCGGGTTCTCTCGAAAGGATGGCGAGGTTCTCCAGGTCGCCCTCCGGGGAATGCTTGAGACCAAGGGAGAACCTGTAGACGGCATACGCCAGGCTGACGCCAGTCACGTCTGTCTTGTTCGTCTTGACGGTCATATCCACCGTGAGAGTGACAGGGATATTGACCACGACGGTCGCCTCGATATTCACGGTATTACTCATCGGTTATTCCTTAAATGATGGTGGTGATGCGGGTTCGATCCAGGATTTCGTGTACGGCTTTCGCCATGTTCTCTTTTGCCCGCTCGAAACCGTCGCGGGTGACCTCGGTCAACACTTACTTGAGTTACTTGTCCTTCATTCCGCCCACGATTCTGGTGGAGGTAAGTCACGACCACGCGATAATGCTTGCGTCACTCCTGCACGAGCTCACGTCCGCGATACGCCCTGGCGGTTATCATGGTTCGGTCTCTTTCTACTTTTGGTCATCAGTGCTCACTGGCGAGGAGAATCACATAGGTGTTCTCGTCCAGCGGTTCCACCCAGAGGTCAATCTTGTCGAGGTCGAAGTCGGTGTATTCGATCTTCTGGGTGATGAACGGTTTCTCGCCGCTGTCGAACCGGCAGGTTAGGACGGCACTCTTGCTGCCGTTCTTCTCCTTGACTTCCAGCTTCCAAAACTGGATTTCCCGCAGCATCTCGTTCTTCAATGCCTTGGGCTGATGCGATGCGATAGCATCCATAAGCCAAAACGCTCCGTTCGCGCCGCCGTTGAGAGCGACGAACTTCGCGCCATCGGTGAGGACCATTCGACGGAACAACGGGGACCACCTGGTATACCCATCGGTGCCGGTGAACTGGTCCAACTCCGCTTGCTTGTCTTTCAGACTCATGTTTCGTGTTCCTTTCCGCCCTTCTCCTATACAGACTTACCGATCTGGTCAGTCGCCGAACCGCACATAGTCCTCGTAAATCACGGTGATGGTCGTAATACAATGCTTTTCCAAGACCTTGCGAATGGCCTTCGCCATGTTCCCTTTGGCTTGGGAACTGCTGTCGCGGATTCCCGACCAGTCCCACCCTTGCGGCGGTCTGAAGCCCGGCTTGCCGTAGCCGTCCTGCTTCCGCCAGGTCGCCTCAAGGACTTCCTTTTCGACCTCCGGGCTCAAGTCGCTCTTGAGCGCGGCCCAGTTGGTGGCGAGGACCAGGTCCCAGTCCGAACAGGTCGCCACTTCCAAAGTCTTGGTCTTCATGCCATTTCCTTGTTATGCAAAGAAGTAGTGAATGTCATCCTCGGGGTCGTACATCCAACATGCGCCCCGATCCTCGCCGAACTGCATGTCTTGTTTGTCCACCAACGCTTTCAGCGATTCCGGAACGACGCACTTGGAGAGGAACTCGTCTTGCGTGATTGCCTTGTCGTCTCCCTCCACGAGCTGCGCCAACATGGTGGCATCAGGGGCGACCTGTTCCAGGAATTCCTCGTTTTCCAAACAATCCACGCAATTACTGATGAAGTGGTACATGCTCTCTCCCTATACAGTCTGACCGATCTGGTCATTCGGTCGGCGGCTGCGATACCCTCGATCTGGTCTTCGCGGCTGTCGGCATTCTTCGCCTCGATCATTTCGTCCAGGTCGGGCATGTCGTCGATGAAATGAATGACGCCAATCATCGTCCTGATCCTTGAAGGAAGTCGGTAACGGGATGGACCCTCTCGTTGCCGCACTTGTCCTGCTCAGCCGCCTCGCGGGTAGAGAAAATGCGGGCTTTGGTCAAGTCCGAGGTGTAACTATTCTCCGCCCCAGGAGGGCAGACGAACTTGCCGTCTTCATTTCTCACGAGTACGAAGCCCATAATGTTGTCCCTTTCTGACTGTCTCTTATACGGCCTAACCGATTTAGCGAATCCGGTTTGGTCTCGCTCTAACACCCACACCGGGCGAAGACCTCGTTGAGTTCGTTCTTCAATCCGATTTCGGTCTCGCCCTCGGGCAACCAGCCGCCGCGCTCCACCCACTTCCACAAAGCATGCGCAAATTCCCTCGCACTCTCTTCATCGCCTACATGCAGAGCGAGGCGCATCTCACGGAGGGTTGTGTTCGGGTCCATGATTTGGTTTCCTCAGCCTAACTGGCTTGGTCCAGAACCTTGAATTCGTCCGGGGGGACGCACACCATCAGCGTCCGCCCATTGTCCCACTGGACGCCATATTGGACGAACTCCAAGGCAGGGTTGTCGTTTACGAAGTCGATGGTGCCCTTCGTCCCCGGCTCGATGGGGTCGGGGTCGTAGGGCATGTTTATCAGTTCGATGCGGTCGCCGACTTTTGCTTTCATGGTTTGCGCTTCCTGTTCTGTTAAACAGCCTTGTCTTCGATTCTTCTCATTTCCTCTTCGGTCACGATCGGGCCGATATGGTTGACCGCATCGGGGTCGGCAAGAGGGATGCCGTTGGCCTCGGCGGTCCTCAGCCAATCCACCTGGGAGAACTTGATCCGCCACTGATGCCCCCGGTCGTCGGTAGCCAGCACCCTTTGTTGCCGCGTATCGGTCGGTGTCAGGAAGTAGGTGCCGTCCGGCTGGGTCTTGCCGCGCCGATACTTGTGTCCCGTCGCTCGGGCAACGATAGTGACAACGGGCGAAAGTTCCGAATCCCAGGTGCAGGTGTCGGTATCGACGACGATCTTGCTGCCTGCCTTGATCGTCGGTTTCGCGTCCTTTTCGGCGGCCAGACGGATGAACCGTTGCCTGTCCGAATCATCCGGGCCGACCAGGGGGAAGGTAATCCCCTGCGCCTTGCATTCCTCGGGACCGAGGGCAACGTCTGCCAGCAACTTGAGGGTTTTCTTCGGGAAACCGACCGAGGTATGGACGACCCGGTGAACCCAGTCGGTCCAACCGGGGTAGCCGAAGCTGCCGCCGCTCACATTGAGGACGAGCTTCTGCCCGTTGATCTTGACCGGCACGTAGCTGTATCCCTTCTCGGGGATCATTTCGATGCGGTCCTTGGGGACGACAAGGTAGAAGTTCACGCCGGGGCGGGCCGTCCAGAACTTACTCCCCGCCTTGCGGTAGTGCTTGAATTCGTGGACTTCGCATTTTCGGGCCACGATGTTCGGATGCCGGAAACCTGCCGCCGGCTTGCCGTAGGAGGCGCCAGCCACCAGGACCAAGTAGTCGCCGGGGTCGATCAAGACTCGGTATCCGCCATCGGCAGTATCGACAACGAACTCTTTATCGATTTGGCTCATCAGCATGACTGTCTCGGCTTCACGTACGGGGTTAGCGGGCGATTTCCGATGCCCATTTCTCGACGGCTTCCAGGTCGGTTTGCTCGTCCTCGCAAACGCTGTGGGCCTCACGGTAGAGTTGGTCAACGGTGGAGTCGTTGAAGATGCTATCGGGATCGGCGAGATGCTCGCGGAGTCGCTCGCGGACGGTCTTGAACGGACTCGGTTTCATTTCGGTTCCCTTTCTGCCTCACTTCTATACAGCCTTAGCGATCAAGTGTGCCGCTAGGTCTCGCCTGATGCGGGCCAGAGCCTGGTCTCGCTCCCGGGAGATGGTTCCTGGGTCATTCCGGTCGCTCCTCGTACTCGGTGAAGCCCTTGTACATTTCGTTGCCGTTCACGATGTATAACAGCCCCTCCCACTCGACCACGACCAGATGCGGGTGATGCTCGGGATACTCAGAGAGTATGTATTCGCGCTCAGTCTCCGCTTCCGCTTCCGTCGTGAAGGGTTCGGGTGCCGCCCTTACTTCGAGCGGCGGGAGTTTGAAAGCCTTGTGGGTCATACGGTGCCTCTGATGATGTTCTGCAACTCTTGCAACCGATACCAAGTCGGGGGAAGATCGACTGGTTCAAGCAGTTTGCGGGGCCGGGGGCGGGTCTGCACGGGTTGCGCCACGCGCAACCCCTGTTGGAGCATGACCAACGCCCCAATGTCGTTCGCCAGGAAATGGAATGCCAGGATAATGGACGGTTTGCGCCCCCGCAGGAACGCACGGAACGCGAACGCCGCAGGGTGCTTCTGTATTTCGCCGTGATTGACGAGGGTGGAAGCATTGACGGTAAACATGGTATAAACTCCATTTCTACCTATCTCCTATACAGCCTAACCGTAGACGACGATCTGGTTCCGCAGCTCCACCACCTCGCTCATGCCCAGGGAAACTCGGTCTCCCAGGCGATGCCGATGCCCTCGCTCCTCAGCGAGCCGGATAGCGCTCCGAACCGCCTCCACGGCTGCCGCACCCAGTTCCCTGGCGATCAGCCCTTCGGCTTTCGGCTGCACCATGACGTGGACTACCACCTCGAAGAAAGCCGAATCCTGGGGGCGAACAGGATGTTTCCCCAGAAGCCGCATCGCCGCATCCTTCGCCTGGTCCTCGTCGGCATAGATGCCTGCGATCTCATCCTCGGTCAAAACGCAGCGGACCTGATTCATCAGCCCGCCGAAGGTAACGGCAAAGCAGATGTCCCATAATTGTGACACCGGCGATGGTTTCGTCACGACCCAGAACTGTTCGGGCATGCCACGGATTTCCATGTATTCCCTTCAAATGTCGTCGGGGACTTCCTCTATGATTTCTAGCAATGAACCATCGCTGCCGAACCAGAGCTTTACGCGAGGACACATCATCAGACACACATCGGTGCCGCACCGCATCGCAAAATGCGAGGCATACCTCTCGCTGGTTTCGGCACTTTGAAACCGCCTCGGCACCTCGACCACTCCACCACCGTAGAGGGCGCGACGGAACAGGCGAGGAACGATCGGCATGTTCATCAGCACAAGCCACGACTTGTAGTCCTTAAATACAATCAGGTTCACGGTACGGTCGTCAATCCCCAACACCTTTGCCAGCTTTGCGAGCAGAACGGCATGGATGAACCCAGCCTCTTCAAACGCATTGATCCGCCGCATCCCCTTGGATATGTTCTTGTAGCCCAACATCTTGACGACATCAGCGACGGACAGCCCCATCTCCAGTCGTTTCTGCTTGAAATACTCTGCGAGGTGCATGCGTACCACGGCGGATATATCCTATGACTCCCTATACAACTTAACCGCCCACTCCCATAGCAGCCTGCGTCGTCGTGACCTCCTGATTCAGCGTCTTCTTCAGTCGATAAAAGGTAGCCCTGCTTCTTTCGGTCAACGCACACCAAGCTGTTTCCTGCTCGGCAACGCTCTCGTAGTCTTTCAATACCTGCTTCAGGCATTCTAAATCGTAAGTCCGGGAGTCAGAAGAAACCTTGGGGGCGACGGTCTTGCCAATCTCGTGGAGTTGGCTGGCAACCAGTTGCCGCCAGTTTACGCCGGCTTCCCTTGCATAGATGACCTTGCGTAGGCTCGGTTCCAACAAACGCAGGCTGATTTCCCTTGTTGCGGAGAACTCAGCGATAAAATCGACGACCTCCTGGCACTCGTCGGGAGTCAACCCCTCATATCCCTGCGCCGCCAGTTGTCTTAGCATCACGAGAACTTCCTCGTTGCTGGCGGACAGCTCGAACTGATCCACTCGGCTGAGTACTGCCGAAAATGCGTGATTCTGGCGGGGTAAGGTGTTCACGGCGAAGATGATCTGCCCAGTAAAATGGAAACTCGACGGGACTTTCAATTGGCTACTGTTGTAGTTCACAAGCCGATGCCCCTTTTCCCCTTCCCACAATGCGCTTCGCAGGATACCAAGCGACGGCAGGTGGCGAAAAACGGCGTCGCAATCGTCTAAAAAAACGGTCGATTCGGGATGTTCGTACAAAGCCAAGTACATTGCCAACGGCGTGCAATGTCCAGTGAGTATCACCGGCTCGACAGCCTCTTGCTTCAGCGTCTCCAGCACGACCTTCGTTTTCCCCAAACCGCCGCGACTGCCATAGATACAAAGCCCGTTGGCCAGCCCACGCGCTACGAGCCGAACATGGTGGGCAAGTAGCCGCTGCCGGTCTTCAAGGGCGGTGGACGCAAGGTTAGAAATGACAGGAATCGGCGCAACGGGGATAGGATTATCAGAAGCGACAATGCCGCTCTTCTTCCAGCCTTGCGTGAATATGCTCAGTAGGTTCATCATGTCACTCTTCGATAATCTCCAGCGGCGGCAACTCAGGCGGCAAGAGGCTGTTCAGATGCCTGATGACCTTCGTTACCGCAGCCAACAGCTTCTGTCGTGTCAGAGTGATGGCCACGAGCCCCGCCACCTCCTTGGCGAGCGGGCGGATATTGCCTGTGTCCAGCAGCGCATAGCTGCTTTTGTTGACGGACATCGGCGCGTTCATGCCTTGACGGAAGCAGATATTTCCTCCGTCGTCGTGTCGATCAAAGGCGATGCTATGCGCCACGCAGAAGTCCGCCAGTCCCGTAAGCTGCCTGTCCTGGTCAGCCACAAGGATCAAATGCCTGTTTTCGTCAAGGACTCGGCCGAGCTGTTCAACGGTCTTGGCGCCGAACTCCTCACCATCATGCCTACCGACCCTTGCGCTGGAGGAGTTGATATTGTCCAGAAACTCCCCAAGCAACCTGGCGGGCAACTTACCGCCGATGATGATCTCAGCCATCTGCAATCTCCTTGTCATTTCACGCCTCGACAATCGTCTCCACCATGAAGTCCCCAAAGCACAAGTCCCCATGTTCGTCCAGGATGCCTGGCGTGGAGAGGGCGGTCGCCAACAGGCGATTTGCAGCCGAGGCGATAGCCTCGGGTGCGGTCACTTTTTCGTCGTACTCCACCTCGATCGTAAGAACAGTCTTTGCCATGTGATTGCTCCTTCGTTAAATTGAAGAACTCCGTGTCCGTGAGCCAATCAGGGATTTGACAAACTCCGGCAACGGTTTGCTTTCGCCAGGTACGAAGATCACCGCTTCCTGCATCGCGTAGTCGAACTCGTACCACGATTCATCGCCTGCCTTTTCGCACTCTTTGCGGATTCGCCTGGACGAGGCATCGCTGCACTTCAGCAGCATGCCCTGCGCGCCAACCTTGATCGCGACACGGAACCGCTTGATTTCCTTGGGGACGTCCACCACGACCTCTGCCGGGTCGGTGATGATCAGCGAGGGCGTCTCCTCCATTCGCCAGTCCTGTCTCGGGGTCGGGTTTCCCTCGGCGTCCCGGATCGGCGTTGTCCATGACCGACCAGCGTTGGACATGTCCACGGACTTCCAGACGGCTATGCCGCCGCGATCCTGGAACCAATTCCAAATCTGGGGGGCGTTCTCGGCAAGGATTCGGTGCTTGATGGCCGTGATGGGCATTTTGAGCCTTCTTCCTCTACGACTGAACCGATCAACCCACTTGGAGCGGCGACAACGGTTCGACCTCGGGCGGCAGAATCTTGTTCAGTCTCCTGCTCACTTTCACCACCGCTGCCAAAAGTCCTTCCCTGCCCGGCCCAGCGGTCGCCAGCCGCTCCAGCTCCCTGGCGAAGGTTCGCACCTCATCCGCATCGATCAGGTCATTGCCCGCATTGTCGGACGGCACCTTCGCCGGGCGTTCCATGCCGGGCCGGAAGTAAATGTTCTCGGCATCGAACTCGTAATGAGCGTCGCTGTGCTGGTCGAAGGGGATGCCGTGCCGAAAGCAGAGCGCCTCCAATCCCTCGAAGTGCCCCCATCTCGCTTGGGAGTCCGCCAATCGCAGATGTCCGTTGTCGTCAAGAACCTTGAGCAGCTCCTCGACGGTCTTGGCCGTAAAGGTCGCCTCCTCGTAGTCGCCCAAGGACGCGCCGGTAGACGCGACCTCGCTTAGAAATTCATTAAGCAGGGCGGCAGGGACCTTGCCGCCGATCGTGATCTCGCCAGGATAGTACTCGCCCATCGTTGTAGTCTCCTTCGTGTCTTGGTCGGATTGCGCCTCGCCGGAAGAGCCCGGCGGGCGGGTTACTCGTCGTCCGCGTTCTCTTCCAACAGGCAGTCGATGCCGTGCTCGTCGTGCGCCTGGTCGGCAATGTCGTCGGTCAGGTTGACCAGCCCCTCCAGTAGGTCGCTGTTGCCAGAGTCAGGCAGATAGGGCTGCTTCTTCTGGGCAAGGTCTGCAATCTTCAGCAACAGCAACCGTTGGTTGCGGAAGAGCGGTCCGTTGATGTTTGCGATAATGTCGTTCATGGGTGTTGTCTCCTCGATATGGATTACGGAATGTCGTGAAACCGGCTATTCCTCTTTCCGCTGTCGTTCTTCGATCAACTCGTCGAGTTGCCGCTCGGTGTGCTGGGCTCCCATCTCCTTAACGAGATACCTGAGCTGCCCGTCTACGCCACTGTTGTTGATGTCGGCGGCGATGCCGGATGCCAGGTCGTGGACCATCTCGTCCAGGTCCTCTGGTTGCAAGCCTGCTGACTCCGTTTTTTCCGACAGCCGTTCCACCACCGCGTCAAAGTTGTCCGCTTCGGGCTGAAGCTCCATGTCGCGTTTGCACTGCCCGCATGCCGGCTTACCGTGCTCAGCCAGCCGGTCGTAACTGACCTCTTCCTCCCGTCCGCAACCGGGACAAGTCCAAGTTCTCATGCCATGCTCCTTGTTGTTCATGGGTCACCGTTCACATTCCTATACGGCCTAACCGATCACGCCAAAACTGCTTGCCGCTTCCTTACCCTTTATCGAGAGCCACCGCTCGATTTTGTCGGGGCGGTGCCGATTTGGCCGCGGTTTCCCGGAATCTTGCGGTTGAAGTCGATTCCGCAAGCGCGGCAGCGATACCACACCAGATGTCCCAACCTGCCAAGCAGGATGCGAAAACGGCTTTCACAGCCAGGGCATTTCATATCGGTTTCTCCTCTCGGGGGCTGGAGGGTCGGTCTGCTATCGACCACACCGACTTTCCAGCCCCCGTGTCTGCGCCAAACAGGCACGGGGACCACACGGACAATGGCTTATTCCTCATCCTTCCACTCTTTGCCGTCCTGGTCGAACGTCTCGTCAAAGGTGTAGTGGACGATGTGCCGGGAGTCGCCGACCAGCACCGTGAACGCCGTCCTCAACTTCGTGTCGGGGTCCGTCCCCGGCAACTGGTCGATGATCTCGTGCGGAATGTAGGCGAACTGACCGACCTTGGAATAGTCGCCGCCGTCGTAGTCCAGGTCGTACTCGACGCGGACGCACTTCCTGGGCGGCTCGGGCTGAACCATGTCATACGGCAGGTACGCCTCCGTGCCATCCGTTTCCAGCAGGCTATTGTCCACGGCCTCACTTTTGTCATCCTCGTAGGCGACGTCATCGCCCGCCACGAACTCCTGGCCGACAAACTGGCCTCGCTCGGTGTCGAAGGTCTGGACGACGAATCCCACGGTGATTTTTTTGACAAGCATGGTTTGGTTTCCTCCTCGATGTCACGATTGCAGGTAAACGCTTCCCTCTTCCAGAAGAACCGCGCCGTCGTTCTTCACCTTCTCGGCAGCAACCGCCAGCGAGACAACCGCCAGGTAAGCCGGTTGGTCATAGGGTTCCAAACAGCACACCGGCTGTTGGCGTTGCTCCGGGGTCAGCCTAGCGATGTCGTTCGCCAGATCGTCGTAGGTGTAGGTTTGCATCTTGTGTCTCCTGTGGCTTGGCTTCCACGGTCTCTCTTATACAGCTTGACCGATGACGACAAACTGGCGATTCACGCCACCGGCTTACCGCCGACATAGACCTCCAAAGCCGCCAACGGCAGGTCGCGCGTCGTCACGTACACGTCCGAGTGCTTCGGGATGGCGGTCCAGGCGACCTCGTACTCGGGATTGACCGAGGACGGACTGCACCGGACGATCATCTGGTTGCACTCCACCCGCTGAGGCTGGGAGGCCACGAGGTCGGCACCGGCAGGCACCAGGGCGTGACCATCGGTTTCCAGCCCTTTCAGCCATTCCTGGGCCGCCTCGTCGGTTTCCATTGCTTCCTGGCAGGCGTCCACCGCCTCCGTGTCGTAGAACTCCGCAGCACCGTCCCAGAAGTACATCTCCAATAGGTCGCTGTCCTGGCGGCCCGCCTGCCGTGCCAGTTCCATGCGCCGGCGGATACGGTCCACCAGTTCCGGCGTCAGTTCTACCACGGCGTAGTCACAGTCTCCGTTGAAATCGGGGTCGCTGCTGCTGGTGTCGAGGATAATTTTGATGCTCATGCAAGTTTCTCTTCATCGAGTCTTAGAACTCGATTTGGTCGGAGTCGATGCGAACGGAACCCGAACGACCGCAATGCTTACAGCTCAGGTCCACTATCCAGTCCGTGCCACGGTTCTTGCCCGCACCATCGGCAGCCTTAATGCTGGAAGGATCGGGGTGATGCTTAAAGTCCGTGGACTTGGGGCAGAACTCCTCCGTGCCGCAGTCGGAATTGCGGAAGAGTTTGGCCCACTCCTTGTAGTCCTTGTCGCCGGGCTCCCGGATTTCCTCCGTGTTCCCGTGGATGTCGCGCCGGCGGATAGTGCTGCTCTCGTCGGGGTACTCGATGACGCCGCCGTCGCTTAATTCAATTCCCTGTTCGGACAATTTGGTCATTATTCAGTTCCTCGTGCTTGCGGGATGTATGTCCGTCTCTTATACGACCTAACCGATTGCGAGATTCCTCTTCGCGGGCGTGGGATATATCCTGGCTACTGCCAGAAGAACCTCTGGGCTTGTTGCTCGGGGGAGAAATCGCCGCGCTCCTCCTCGTTGGCAGCCTCGTATTCCACGCCGTTCAGCGTGACCCACTCCCGCTCACAGGTCTCCAAGCCCTCGACGCTGGAAGCCTGCAAGATCGTTATCTTGCGGGTGCGGGGATCCACCGTGCAGGGAGACTCGACCTCGACGCCGCCATCCCACTGACTGATGTAGGTGCCCTGGAGGTTCAGGACGGAATCGCCGTACTGGGGATCGTTGACGAGGAACTGTTTCGCGCAGTTCGGACAGACCGGCCCCTCCTGCTCTTCCTCGCTAATCCAGTAAGAGGGAACCCACCCCGCGTCGATAGCTTCGTCGCTGACGCCGGGAAAGACGGTCGGACACAAGGTGCAGGTGCCGTCGCCCAGGTCGGGACAACGCTTCTCCTCGGAGTCGAGATACACTTCCTCCTCGCCCTCTTCGGGGGTCGGTTTGCCGTTGAACTCGATGTCGCCATCGACAGGCACCGCGCCGTTGACCCCAAAGTCATACTCGGTGACACATCCAGTGAACTCGGAATCGCCAGCCTGTTCCACAGCCTTCCCCTCCGCCTGTTCTTTCGTGTCCGCCTCGACCTCGATGTCGCGGGAAGCCGTCGCGATGCGGGTTACTGAAACTTTCCAACGCATGATTCAGGTTCCTCTCTATGTCCCGTTCCTATACAGTCTTACTGAGCTGGTCGAACGACTACGCCACCCGCCGGAAGATAAAGGAGTCGGCATCCTTGCAGAGCCGCCCCCGGAAGGTCTTGCCCTTGCGGACGAAGGTGATGGACTGCCCCTTGACGCGAACGTCGGTCGAGACGACCGTGCCGACGAAGGTCGTAACCTTGCGGTCGGGGGACTTCCCCGCGAAGTAGAAGAAGCTGCCCTGCCCCACCTCGCAGTTCCGGTCGAGCCCGTTCAGTCGCGCTTCGTCCAGCAGCTTGTTGTGCGTGTCCGCCTCTTCCTTGGACACGGGAACCAGCCCGTGGTTGGGGTCGTAGGTGCCGTGTCCGTCGAAGTGCATTAGGTCGCCTAAGCAGGTGTTCGTGCCCTTGATGGTGATGAGGGAGCCGATGTTCTCCAAGTCCTCTCGCGCTAGCAATTTCTGTTTTCGTGCCATGATTATGTCCTACGGGTTTTGGTTGGTCGAACGGTTGCTTCCTATACGGCCTAACCGATTTGGTCGAACTACGACCGCTGCTTGTTCAAAATCACTTCGATCTGGTTGCGGACGTTCTCGTAGTCCGCCTGGTCATTGCCCGTGTCGGGAACCTTGACCTGCTTGCGGACGGATTCCACGACGGACTTGCGATTCAACTGGGGGTAGTGCTCAACCAGCCCCTCGATGGCGATCTGCACGATGGCGGCACGCGGCGAACCGGCACCCTCGGGCTCCTTCTCGTCGTGCCGTTCAACGAGCCACTCGGCCACGAACTTGCCCACCTCCTTCGGAGTGCCGAAACGGTGTCCTTCGTCGCCAGGGTTGCGAGTGCCGTCCGGGTTGTCGGGGTTGTCCACGTTTACGCAATACGGCTTGCTGACATAGCCGGGCCCGTAATAGACAGTCAAGTGGTTGTAGGCGACGGGGGAGCCTTTCTTGCCGTCCGCGTCGTCGGGCGAAGACGCCCACGACAGGCACACGGAGCCATTGCCGAACTGCTCGTAGCCGTTTTCCAAGACGACATCGCGGTCGTCCTGGTCGTACTCGTCCCAGTTGGAGAGGCATTCCGCCAACTTATCCAGGAACACCCGTTCGGCATGTTCGGCGTCGCGGCAGAGGATATTTTCCGATACGACGCCCTCACGAACTACGATTATGCACGGAATCATGGTCATTCACCTTTTGTCAGTTCATTCCCATTACACAGAACATCAAGGAGACCGACTCTTTCTGGACGGTCTTGAGCCACTCGGCGACGAACTTGTCCGCCTAAGCTCGTCGCTGCGACTCTCCTTCAGGTCTGGTTCAGCAGGCTCCACGGTCGTCCTGGCTACGCCCTGGACGGTCTTGCCCACGATGTCACCCAAGGCGACTTGCCGGTAATTGACCCTGGGGGTTTTCGTTCCGTGTATCAGTTTCTGCTTTGCCATGACTGGCTCCGTAATGTCGGGTCTTGGTTCGTTCATTCCTTGCCTTATACGGCCTAACCGATTTTGCGAAACGCCGACACCACGACCTGGAACTCGCCTTCCTCCGTGATGGCAAACCCGTACCCCGGGTGGCGCAGGAGGTATCCTGCGAGTTGCCGGCGGAACTGCTGCCAGGTATAGGCAGGCTCCCAGTCAAAGCCATGCCCAGTCTTGTCCACAAACCAACTCGCTTCGGTTTTCCGCCATCCACGAGGGTTCAGCGTGCCGATGTTCGGGCAGAAGAACGGCGAGGTCGCTTCGTCAGGACTGGAAGGGATGTAGGGAACGAGTCCCATCTTGGCTGCTTTTCGGGCGATCTCGTTGTTGACTGCAACCAGAACTTCAAGAGACATCATGGGTCGATTCCTTTTCTCATGGACAATACGGCTCAAACGAAAAATAGAAACGCGGGTTACTTTGGAACATAAGGCTGCCCCGCTGCCCGTCTGACTTCCGCCGCACCACGGCATACGGAGCCAGATAGCCTTCGACCACGAACGATTCTCGCAACTGTTCGGTATCCCAGATTTGCCCGTGTTCGACTTCCAAGGCTTCGCGGCTGCCAGGCTGGGCATTGATTTCCACCAACTGAAAGCGACGGATGGTTTCAGTTTCGTCGTTCATTTCATAGTCTCCACTCAGGCGTTAATAAGGTGTAGCTCGCCGCCAAGGCTCATCGCGTCGGGATGCTGCTGGCACAGAGCGTCGATCAAGGGTTCAGTCGCCTGCCCCTTCTCAAAGCAATCGGTCTCCAGGAGCAGGCTGACCTGCCCGTGGTTCCAGTCCTCGTTCGCTCCGTACAAGGCATAGAAGCCGGACCAGATATAGATATGGGGGATTCCCGCCCGAGGCTTGCTGCACCGCAAGTAAGGTTGGTACTGGTCGCCGATCATGTGGCCGTCCTTCTGCGCCCGTATCTTGATCAGGTCGAATCCGTGGGCATTCAGCCACCTGCCGATGAAGCGGAACAAGGCATTTTCGCCCTTGGCGAACCGCGTGCCGTGGAACTTCGGGTCGCCCGTTTCCCGATAGAACGTGACGTATCCGCACCCTTCCGAAAACGCTGCTCTCATAGTCATATTGCCTTTCTGTCCTGCCCTTATACGGCCTAACCGATTTCGTCATACCAAAACCTCGGTCCCACCGGACACAAGTTCGGGCTTCTTGACGAAGCCAAGCAAGAAGTCCGTGACCTTGGAGGCTTGGCGGCTGGCGCGGAAAATGTAGTTCCGGTCGTTCTTCAACGATTCAAGCCAGTTCCGCAGATAAGCGGCATGGTTGCCCAAGCCTTCGCCCTGCGGAATGCCTAGTTCGGCGCTGACGTAGCAGCTTCCGATCTCTGCCGCCAACTCACCCAAGGCGTAGCCCTCCTTTTCGTGGTCCCAGCCGGTTCGACATTCTGCCCAATGACTGAGTTCGTGGACGGCGGTCTCGTAGAACGACCCCGGCGGGTCGAAACTCGCCCGAGGCGGCAGCACGATGAAGTCGCCGCTGGCATGGTTCGGGAAAGAGCCCGCCGGCAACGGACGACGGTAGAAGGCACGGTCGCCACCGAAGCGGACATCGGCTTGAGTCACCGTGATCAACTCCTCGGCGGGCGCAAAGTCGGGCTGGGCATCGACGGGCTGTCCTTCGTCCTCACGAACCTGGTATGCCGCAGCCGCCTCGCCTTCCACTTGGTCGGCACAGAAGACGGTGAAGGTCTTCAGCATGAAGAACCGTTCCTCGTCCTCGTCGCCGGTCTGGTTGTCTACAACCGCCTTGGTCATGGGCTTCCAGAAGACCACCCGGCAGCCCCAATGCCCCTCTTCAACTTTGGCGGGTCGCTTTCGGATGGAGCAACCGATCTGATGCCATTGATTAAAGGTTGCCCAGTATTTGGACAGCAGTCCCAATCGCATGGCGTGGAGTTCGAGAAGAATCGGGTTCACACCCTGATACGGCTTACGGGAGGCAAGATTGCTGTGCCGACCAGGCTGAGAACCGCCTGCGGTCGTCCGCCAGGGGCGTCGCCACGGAAGCAGGTTCGATTCAAGAGCCTGGATGATTCGGGTGGTAACTTCTTCTCTGATTTGGCTTTGAGTGGGCATCTGAGTCGTCCTCCAATGCCTTCTCCTTATACAGCTTAACCGATTTGGTCGATCCGCCAGGCTACTTCCCTTATCAAGATCTATATGTGAGCTTTATTAAGGCGGTCTGGGGGTGCCAGGATGTATCTTGTCGCATTTGAGACTGAGATTTAGTCTCAAGTCGCAGGTCTCATCGAGTGCGCCGGTCGAGATTTTGGGTGGTTCACGGCAATATCGCCACCCCTCAAAGTGCAGCCAGGTCGGCTCGGATGCCATGCCAGACAGTGGATCGCTGATGGCTGCGAAGTCCGCTCGGGTTGCAGGGAAAAGGGCGCGGGAATGCCGTCAGAACCGACAGGCTAGGCGATCCCGCTTACGATGACATCCTGACCTATGCTTTAAGAAGGGCAGTCACATTCGCGTGCCCGCCCCGATCGAGTGGCGTGGGCAGATGAATACACTCAGCAAATTCGGCGTGGTTCTGGCTGGCTACGTGGCGGCGGTGCTGGTGGCCAGTGCGACTGTCGCCGTCCGGATCGCCAACACCAGCGGCCCCGACGCTCAAGCTTCGGCGGGGATGTACGCCTTCGGCGACGGGCTGCTGTTCATCGCCGTATTCAGTGCCGTGGCACTAATCCCGACCGGCTTGGCGCTCTTTTTCCTGCGACCGTACCGCTGGTTCTGGACAGCGCTCTCGATAACGGGGCTGGCGATTGCCGTTACGGGGGTATTGGCCGTATCGGTGTACGCCGTGTCGGGTTACCTGATGCTCCCCCGCGAATCGCTCTTGATGATGTGGGCGGCACTCGCAGTCCTGAGAATGCTCCTGTCGCCTCCCCTGGCCGTCGCCTTCGTGCTGTCCGGGGTCATCGCGCCCAACCGAACGTCGCGCTGGACGCTACTTGCAGCAGCGGGGATCGAGGGTGCGGTGGCAGCCTACGCCGTCCTTCAATGGTTCGCCGGATGCTGCTACATCTGAGCGAACATGCTGCGTCGGCCACGCCCAGGATATATCCTGACTGTCTTCTAGCCTGTCAAGGGCTGTTGCCGTCAAGCCGAGACAGCGACAGGATATACGGGAAGTACTTCCGTCCAAGAACGGCAAGCAAGCACTGTCAAGCGTTTGTCGGTTGCCGGGATGATCCACGGTCGGTAGAATCGATATCATCCAGGATACATCCCGCCAGACGATCCCAGCCCCATGACCACCACTTCTCCAATACCGACCAGCGGCACTCTGCAAGTCCGCGTTATTAACGACCTGCTCCTCGACGGCGGCTCCTGGACACTGACCATAGATCGGAAGGTCGCCAACATCGCGCCGCCCACCACGCCCATGTTTCAGCAGGTCGTCGAGTACCTGGAGTCGAAGCCGGTGCCTCCTGGCGGAAGCACAAAGCGCGCAGACGAGGCGAGGGCTGCCGTGGCGGTCTGCCTGCGGTGGGGCTCCTATTTCGCAGTCCTCGCCGACCCTGCACGGCCTTCTGCACCCAACATCGACGACGAACAGGTCAGCCAGATCGACGACGAGGAGATAGCGCGGACGAGCATCGAGATTTCGGCGGCGCTAGCGTGGTGGCTTGCCCTGTCCGGCTCCGACGACCGCCGCTACTGGGACTTGGTCGCCCGCGCTCTGGCGTACCTACCCACTGGACCCAAGGCAGTCAGCGCGTTGCTGAGCGGCGACATCCTGCTGGCTTCCGCCGTGCCGGAGCTGGCGGTGGAGGTCTGCCGGGGCTGGCCCGCCGAGCGACTGGAAAGGGACATGGAGATTGCCAGGGATCACGGCGTCCGCATCATCGCCAACACGGTGACTCACATCGCCTTTCGGAACGGTCCAGTCGAGAAC
>Ga0118677_10003094_pt1 | contig 32192 bp, 31 predicted proteins | sample AliMusrvi5mmetaG_FD_86154 | JGI IMG/M metagenome (GOLD analysis project Ga0118677, IMG submission 86154) | reverse complement strand
CGTTTCGATGGCCGGCACGGCGACGGGTTCCGGAAATCCTTTGATCCGGACGACCTCGAAATCGAAGCCCGCCGTCAGACGGATCGGAGTCCAGGAGACGCGAACCGAGACACCGGGACTCTGCAATGCGGCGATCAGGTCGTCCGCGGGTGTTGCGGTGGGTGTCGCGGCGGGTATTGAGGTGGGTGTCCACGTTGTGCCGCCCGTGCCCCTGGAGACGAAATCGGTCAGGGGCGAGGCGGTTTGCCCGGCGGGATTCCAGAACCAGAGCGTTCGTCTTTGACGGACGAACTTACGAATCAGCCACGCACCGGCGTAATCGTTGAATTCGACCTGCGGAATGGCGCCGATAACGAGAGTGTGGCCCCATTGGGACGGAACGGGATCGAGAGCAGTAACCAGTTCAGTGAGGAACGCAGTGGCGTCGGCGGGATTGGACCGTGCCGGATCGGTTGGGATGTCCGCCGGCAGCAAAGGCGGGTTGGCGGGCCGGGTTTTCCGGAGAACGGTTTGCAGTTCGGCGGCGGTATTGAAGGGTCCGGCAATGTCAAGGTCGCCGCGGTGGAGCACCGCGAGCTGGATGCCGACCGTGGAGTGTGTGGCCTTGTAAACGGCGGCGATGAGCTGACGCGCGGGTTCGTAATCTTCCGGGCGCATGACGTCCTCGGCCAGGACGACCAGCAGTTCCGGTGAATGCCGCACAGGTTCCTGACGGGCGGGAATCTCGCCGGACCGGGTCTCGATCACCACGGCGGCCGGGGAGTCCACGGCGTGAACGACGAAATCCTGCGCGAGGGAGAGAGAGGCGAAGAGCGTCAGCGGCCCCAGGATTCGGAGCATGCCGCGCATAGGGCGGTTCCCTGGCTTAGTCAATACGTTCAAAGTGCCCCTGTTGGATAGGCGATGAGAACCCGCGAAACATGACAAGTAGTTCCCGCGCGGATCGATTTATTATGCGACGCGGGCGAATAAGGCGAAGGAACGGGAGAATCGGACGGATTGCAGAGGGGGGAATCCGGCAGCGCCGAGAGCTTGCGCCCCGCAGCCTGCCGGAATGTTTGGAACGTCTATTTCAGGAAGCCCAGATTCTTCGCAGTGAACTGGTTCAGGTTGGGAAACACCGCTGGCAGTGCCGTGTCCGGGATGCCGAACCAACTGCACAGCGTGGCGGCGTACTGGTCGACGGAGGTCGTCGGGATCCAGCGGCCCCGGGTGTCGGCATCGTCGGGACCGGCGAACTGGAACGACGGGAATCTTCCGAAGATATTGCCGCCTTTCACAGCGCCGCCCAGCACGAAGTGGTGAGCGCCCCAGGCGTGGTCGCTGCCGTTGTCGGAGGTTGGCTGGAAGGTGCGGCTGAAGTCCGATTCCGTGAATGTCGTGACGGAGTCGGCGAGGCCAAGTTCCTGCGTGGCGTTGTAGAACGCGGCAATGGCCTGGCTGACCTGGGGATACAGGTTGTTGTGCGTAACCAGTTCGTTCGCGTGCGTATCGAAGCCGCCCAAAGAACAGAAAAAGATCTGGCGTCGCATGCCAAGGTAAGAGTGGACCTGGATAATCTGGGCGACCTGCTGCAACTGCTGGCCGAGGCTGGTAGCGGGAAACGCAGTCTTGAAGGGCATGGTTTTGGAGAGCGCCGTGGAGAGCACGTTGGCATCCTGAATGGTGTTGGCAAGCACGCCGTTGGCCGCCTGCACCATGGATAGTCCGCTATCGAACGCGAGCAGCTGATTGAGCGCCTGGTAGCGGGCCTGTGAGGCGGCGGCAGTGGTGAAGCCGGATAACTGCAGCGTCTGGCCGGGCGAGAGGGCGACCTGCTGTGTCTGCACTCCGGCGCCTTGCAAGGTATTTCCCGCAACCGAGAAAAACGCGGGGAAAGCGGACGAGTTCACGCCCTGTGAGGCCAGGTAGTCGGCCGTTCTCCCCGCCCATCCCGTGGGACTGTGGCCCTGCGCGATGGAGGTCTGCCATTCCAGTTGCTGATCGGAATGGGAGAACAGATTGTTGGGCACGGGCGTTTGCTGCGCTTTGTACTGCGCCTGCGTCAAAGGCTGGATGAGGGTGCCGCAGTTGGCGACCACGGCCAGTTCTCCGCTGCCGAACAGGCTGGCGAGTTCGGCCAGCTTGCCGTGAAAAGCGTAGGAATTGCCGGTCCCCGCCGGGATGGGCTGCGTGAGGGCGGTAGTGGGCAGCGCGAGCGCTCCGCGCAGGTTGGTGTAAGCCTTAAACGATGCGTCGTCCATCGGGACGATGGAGTTATTGGTGTCGTTTCCGCCGAAGAGGAAGACGCACACCAGGGCACGGTAATCGGGCGCGCTCTGTGCGAGCGCGGGAAGCAGGCCGAAAGGGCGCAGCGCGAGGGAGCCGACGCCCGCCATTCCGGCGCGAACAAAGCCGCGTCTGTTGAATTGTGTTTTCAGCATGTCTTTATCTCCTGTTTTCGCTCTACTGAACAATCTGGTACTCGCCGGAGGTCAGGACCAGATACAGCGCGGCCTGGGCTTTCTGCAAGGGATCGGTCAAGGGACTGACGGCGGAGGCGATGGCCGAACGCAGCGCCGCCGACATGCGGTTGTGGAGGAAAAGGTAACTCAGGTAATCGGACACCCCCGTGGGCGAGAGTCGTCCGACATCCACCAGGACCGTGAGATCCGCGGGACTGAGGTTGGCCAGGTTGTGGTAAACCACGTTGTTCACAAAATCCGTGCGGTTTTTTGCGGTTTGCGTGGAGTAGATCTGGAACTCCGGTCCGAGCAGCCCGCCTTTAATACGGAATTGCGGCGAAAAGTAGCTGAAGACGCTGGGAGCGTAGAACAGATTCTCGCTCTCCAGCGACGAATCGTTGTAGAGCGTATTGAAGGAGCTGACGCCGATATTGAGGGCGCGAAGCACGCCGGAGATGAACAGGACGGGCTCGCGCAGATGGCCGAAATTTCGGTCGACCGGCGCGGAAGGGTTGTCTCCCGCGCGCGCTTCGGGATCCATCAGAATGGCGGTGATGACGGCCTTCAGGTCGCCCCGAACGCCCTGCCCGTTATTGAGAAACACGGAGGATACCCGCTGGATATAGGCGGCACTGGGGTTGCTGGTGACCAGATGTTCAATCAGTTGCTGGGACACGAACGGAGCCATGGTGGTCTGCTGCATCAGGGCATCGATAACCGACTCCAGATCCTGTTCCGCGGTCTGGCCGGCGGGAATCGTAATGCCGCCGAAGATATGTTTTTCCGAAGTGTCGTGATTGGCCTGCACGGCATACATGCGGCCGAAAAAGTATTGGGGATTGTTGGCGCGGGGCGTGACGCCGGGGGTGTCGGGATAAGTCCAGCCGGTCAGGGCGTCGGCCACACCCGTGACGGCAGCCGCATCGTACGTCGGAACGGGCTGGCCGTTCGCGCCGATCACCGGCGTGCCGTTCAGATTGAGCTGCGTCAGGCCCAGCGTGAATAACTGCAGGAGTTCGCGCCCGTAATTTTCGTTGGCCGAAGTTCCTTTGGCGGGATTTCCTTTATTATTGTTGGCCATGTTGAGATAGCGGCCCATGGCGGGATTGAGGGTGACCTCCCGGATGAGATCGCGGTAATTGCCGAACGCGTTATCCCGAAAGACACGCCAGTACGGCGGGAACGCATAGGCATAATTCACGTCGAAATCGGACACGACCCAGATCTGACTGAGAGCGAAGGCGACGCGCTGGCGAAGCTGATCGGTACCCTGCACCGTGTTCTGGAAGAAGGCGGCCTGAACGGGACGCAGATCGTTGTTGTTGTTGCCCAGGAGGCTGAGAATATTCTGATCGGGAAGGTCGGAAACCGCCGGAGTGTTGAACTGATTCTGCAGCCAGGCGCCGGTGCCGGTCCATACGACGCTGTTAATGGAATCGGCGGAAGCGCCCCAGGACGCCTGGTCGAGAAAACGCGCGGCGGCGGTGGGGCTGATTTGAGCGACGGCGTCCGAAGAGAACGCCGCGAGAAGACAAATAAAACAGGGAATTTTCAGCATGGAATGCTCGTGTGAGAAGGTTACCCCTCGCGGGGCGGAAAGTTGCGAGGGAACTCCCGATTCACCCGGATCAACGTTCTCCCGATCACATTAACCGGAAATCACTGTTGAATTTCCCACAATCCAGCGAAATTAAGGCATCTTGTTCAGAAGCCCGCGCTCCTGTTCGGGCCCGCTAAACTGGAGACGTGAACGTATATCAGGAGCGTCGCGAGGAACTGGAAAAACACGAGTTCATGATGGGCGTGCCGCGTGGCCGTCTGGCCGTGACGCTGGACGTGCTCACGGACGCGCTGGTGCTGGTGGGGCAGCACGGCGTCTACTGCCAGAGCGCGCGTCAGCCCGGCAAGCCGGCCATGGACATTCAGATTATTACGAAATCGATCACGGATGCGAAAGATCTGATCGCGGGCGTGATGGCGGAACTGAAGGCGCAGAAGGAAAGCTGAAATACCGTCCTTACGGACGCACAAACGGATTCGAGGCTTTTTCCCGGCCGATCGACGTTTCCTCGCCATGTCCCGGCGTGACGATGGTGTCGTCGGGAAGCGTGTACAGCTTGCCGCGGATGGAGTTCGCGATGGCGCGGGAATCGCCGCCTGGCAGATCGGTGCGACCCACGCTGCCGCGGAAGAGCGTATCTCCCGCGATCAGTTTTTTTTCAGCGGGAATAAACAGAGAAATGCTGCCCGGGGTGTGTCCCGGCGTGTGCAGCACGTTCAATTCGAGGGAACCGGCCTGCAGAATATCGCCTTCCCGCGCCGGCTTATCGATACCCGGATTTTCCGGGTCTCGCAGCCGAGCCACGACGCCTGGATGTCGAGGTTCGCCGCCAGCACGCCGTCGTCACGGTGCATATAGACGGGGGCGCCGGTGAGTGATCGCAGTTTGTGAGCGCCGCCAATGTGATCGATGTGCGCATGCGTGATCACAATCATGTTGACCTTCAGGGCGTGGCGGTCGAGAATGCTCACGATTTCGGAAATATCGCCACCGGGATCGATAACGACGGCTTCATGCGTGATTTCGTCGCCGACGATGGAGCAGTTGCAGGCGAGCTGGCCTACAGGCAGGACTTCATGGATCATGAGGATACTGCAATCAGCGTAGCCCATGCCTCATGATGGATATTTATGCCTGCTTTGACGATTCTGATGCGATTTCTCCATATTCTTTCCGCGGTGACGCTGGTGGGAGGAGCGCTGGCGTGGCGGTTCGGGGTGATCCCGGCACTGACGTCGCTGAGCGCGGATACGCAGGGCAAAGTAGACCGTGCCATCGCCGCCTCATGGCGTCCGTTCGTGTTCGCGGCGATTGCCGGACTGCTGGTCTCCGGAATTTACAATTTCCTGAACAAAACGGGGCTGACGCCGGCCTACCACGCGGTGATCGGCGTGAAATTCCTGCTGGTGCTGCATGTCTTCGCGGTGATGGTGCTTGTGTGCAGGCCGGATAATGCGAAGCGCGCGCGGCAACTTACGGGCGTGGCGGTGAGCGGCGTGACGATCGTCATTTTGTCGGCGGTGCTGCGCTGGATAATGACGGTATGACGCCCGGATACTCGGCACTGGTGCACGGCACGGCAGTTCTGGATCTTTCGTCGCGGGGACGGATTCGCGTGACCGGTGATGACCGCGCGCGTCTGCTGCACGCCATGACGACGAACCATGTACAGCAACTGACGCCGGGAGCGGGCCTTTATGCGTTCTTCCTGAATGCGCAGGGCAGGATTCAGGCGGATGCGTATGTGCTGTGCTTCGAGGACCACTTTCTGCTCGATACCGAACCGGAGACGAGGACGCCGATCTTCGAGCACCTGGACCGCTACATCATTGCGGACGACGTGACGCTGGAAGACGTCACGGAACAGACGTTCTGTCTCGGCGTCGAAGGGGTTTCAGCGACGGCGACCGCGCAGTCGGCGGGGATGCCGGCGCCCGAAGTTCCTTGCTCCCACGCGGCCTGGGGCGAATTTGAGGTGGCGGCGATCTCTTCCACGGGCGCTCCGGCAGTTCGCGTCTACGGTCCGGCGCTGCGGCGGGAAGAGGCGCTGCGCACACTTGAAGGCGCGGGCGCGGTGGCGGCCGTGCCGGCGGATGCGGAAACCGTGCGCATCCAGCACTACAGCCCGCGCTTTGGGGACGATATTACGGAGAACACGCTGCCGCAGGAAAGCCAGCAGATGCACGCGCTGCACTTCCAGAAGGGCTGCTACCTGGGGCAGGAGATTGTGGAGCGGATCCGGTCCCGCGGTCATGTCAACAAACAACTGATGGGTTTTCGGCTGGACGGTCATACCGCTCCCGCGCGCGGCGTTCAGTTGTTCGCGGGCGGCAAAGAGGCCGGAGAAGTGACATCGTCCACGATTTGTCCGGAAGGCAAGGTCTACGGGCTCGCCTACGTGCGCGTGCCGTACAACAAGCCGGGAGGTACGGTTGGTATCGACGGGCGTCCGGCTGAACTGTTCGCTCCGGCCGGCCGGTAGACACCGCAGCGTTTTGGCGCGCTATCCTGAAAGCAGGCTCATTATGCGATTTTCTCTGGCTGTCAACACGTTTTTCGCTACCGCTCTTTTCGCCACCACATTCACGGTTTCCGCGATGGCCGAACTGCCCCCCGGGCCGGGCCACGACGAAACCACGAAAGTCTGCGGGAAGTGCCATTCTCCGGAACAGGCCGCGTCCCTGCACCAGAGCAAGACCGGCTGGGAAGAGACCATTTCCAAGATGGTGAACATGGGTTCGGAAGGCACGGACGAGGAGTACGAAGCGATTCTGAACTATCTGGTGAAGAACTTCGGTCCGGAAGCGGCCAAGCCGGTGAACGTCAACAAGGCGACGGGAGTGGAGCTGGAAGCGGGGCTGGGGTTATCGAGGACGGAATCGGCGGCCGTGCTGCAGTATCGCGCGGATAAAGGCGATTTCAAGACGCTGGACGATCTGAAGGCAGTTCCGGGCCTCGACTTCAAGAAGGTGGAAGCGAAGAAAGCGCGCGTCACTTTTTAAGACATCGCTTAAAGTCAGCCGCCGCCGCGTCGCGCAGGGTGGCGATTGCGCGTGGAACCTTTTTAAACGGCCGAAAACCACCGCAATCGCCGCTGCCGTTCCCCGCACGTGATATACTCCACCGCAGGTTTTGAGTCGTTTCAATCTGTGTAAGAGTTGTGACCAAAGGAAGGTCGTTGCGATGCGAAAGTTTTCATTGATGGCCCTGTCGGCCAGTGTGGCGTGTGCCGTCATCTGGGCCGCGGACTGGCCGGGTCAGAGCGGAAATCCCCAGCGGGACGGGTGGGCCAAAGCGGAAAAGGCCTTCACCAAAGAGAACGCGGGAAAAATCGAATTTCTCTATAAATATAAGGCAGAGAACCAGGCCAAAGGCCTGAGCGCGTTAGGTTCGCCGGTGATCAACGGCATGCTGATCACCTACCTCGGGTTCAAGGAAATGCTGGTGTTCGGCGGCAGTTCCGACAACGTCTACTCTGTCGACGCCGATCTGGCGCGGCTCATCTGGAAAGTCCATTTCGACAACAAGAGTGACAAGGCGGCGCCGGCGCCCACCGCGGTCTGTCCGGGCGGCATGACGGCGGCGATTGCGATGCCCGGAAGCAGCACGGCAGGCGGTCGCGGACCCGGTGGTGGCGGCAGAGGACGCGGACCTGGAGCGCCCGGCGCAGCGGGCCCCGGACGTGGTCCGGGTGCCCCTGCCGCTGGCCGTGGCGCGGCTCCGGCTTTCCCCGCCCCGGGCGCCCCGCAACCGTTGTTTGCAGCGGGCAATTTCGGGCGCGCGGCGAACTTCGCGGCGATTGGCAGCGACGGCAATCTGCACGCGCTGAACTCCTCCACCGGCGGCGACCGGGCCACCCCGATTAAGTTCGTCCCGCCGAATTCCAAGGTCAGCGGTTTGAACGTGAACGACGGCGTGGTCTACGCGGCCACCCAGGATAGCTGCGGCGGTAACGCGAACGGCATTTACGCGCTGGATCTGTCCACGCTGGAACCGAAGGCGTCGTCAATGGAACTGAATGGCGGCGGCGCGGCGGGATCCGGCGGCACGGCGGTCGGCACGGATGGCACGGTTTACGCCCAGATTCCGGACGGCACGGGTGAAGTGGCGGGTAAGTACAACGACACCGTAATCGCGATGTCGAAAGACCTGAAGGTGAAGGATTATTTCACGCCCTCCTCCACGGTTTCCGCCGTCACAAAGGGTATCCCGGCGCCCGGCGCCACGCCGGTGGTCTTCAGCTGGAAAGGCAGCGATGTGATCGTGGCGGGTGGACGTGACGGACGTCTGTATCTGCTCGATTCGAAGTCGCTGGGCGGCGCGGATCACCACACCCCGCTGTCGATGACGGAACCGGTCGCGAGCCCCGACACGAAGTTCGCGGGCAATGGTTTCTGGGGGACGTTCGCAAGCTGGGAAGATACCGACAATGGCAATGCCCGCTGGGTGTATGCCTCCCTGTGGGGACCGGCCGCCGGCAGCGCGAAGTTGGGCGCCACCAACGGCAACGCCCCCAACGGCAGCATCGTGGCATTCAAGGTGGAAGAGCAGGGTGGCAAGCCCGTGCTGACTCCCGCCTGGTCGTCACGCGACATGCAGGCGCCGGCGCCCGTGGTGACGGCCAACGGTCTGGTGTTTGCGCTCTCGTCCGGTGAATCCGCCCGTCAGGCGAAAGAGAACGGAACGCCTTACACGGTTGCGGAAAAGCAGAAGATGGCGGGACGCGCGGTGCTGTATGTTCTGGACGGCGCGACCGGCAAGGAACTCTATTCGAGCGGCAACATGACGGCGACGTTCTCCCACGGAACCGGCATCGCGGTAGCGAATCGCCGCATCTACTTCACCACTCATGACAATCTGATGTACGCGCTGGGCTTCCTTGCGGAACAGCCGCAGCTGACCGGGAAATAAGGACAACCACAATGCGAAGACTCTATTCTTGTTTGATGTTCGCGGGCCTGATGACCATGCCCGCATCCGGCGCGGACTGGTTGACCGACGGCGGGAATCCACAGCGCACGGCCTGGCAGAAGGACGAACACATCCTGTCGCCTTCGAACGTAAAGGGTATGCAGATTCTGTGGAAACTGCAGCTCGATAATAAGCCGCAGCAGATGCACTCGCTGTTTCCGCCGCTGGTGATCGACCATCTGAAGACGTCGGCGGGCGATAAGCAGGTCGCGATCGTCTCCGGTATTTCGGACAACATTTACGCCATCGACGCGGTGGCCGGCACGGTGATCTGGAAGAAGCATTTCGATTATCCGGAGCCTGCCAACAACCGTCCGGGCAATGACGATCCTCTTTGTCCCGAAGGCGCGCTCGCGACGCCCGTGATCGGGCCGGTGAATGCCAACGGACAACGGCCGGTGTACGCGCTGGCCGGCGACGGGAAGCTGCATACTCTCAACGCGGCGGACGGCGAGGAGTTGTCGCAGCCGGTGCAGTTCATGGGCGCGAACGCCAAGGCCTATGCGCTGAATCTGTGGAACAACGCGATCTACACGACCACAGCCCAGGGCTGCCACGGCAATCCGAATCAGATGTGGGCGATGAAGCTCGACGATCCGACGCACAAGGTGATGACGGCGAGTCCGAAGAGCGGCGGGTTGTGGGGACGGACCGGCGCGGCGATCGATTCCAATGGCGTCGCCTGGGCGCCCACCGGCGACGGCCGTTATGAGAAGGACACGCAGACCTACGGTAACGGGCTGATCGGCGGCAAGATTTTCGGCGATGAACTGAAGATCGCCGATTATTTCATTCCCTCGAACTGGTCCTGGCTGCAGAAGCGCGATCTCGATTTCCAGGTGACGCCCGCGATCTTCACCTACAAGGGCCGCGAACTGATGGTGACGGCGAGTAAGGAATGCCGCGTCTACCTGATGGATCCGAAGAACCCGGGCGGGGACGATCACCAGACGCCGCTCGACCGGACGCCGCTGCTATGCAACGAAGAAGTGAATTTCGCTTCGGCCGGCATCTGGGGCTCCATGGCGAGCTGGGAAGATTCCAAGGGCACGCGCTGGGTGCTCACGCCCTTCTGGGGACCGGTGCATCCCAAGCTGAAGGTGCCGATCACGAACGGCCCGGTGACCCACGGGGCGGTGATCGCGTTCAAGGTGGAAGAAAAGGGCGGCAAGCTGCAGTTGACGCCGGCCTGGATCTCGCGGGATATGGATCAGGCGGAGCCTCCGGTGGTAGCCAACGGCGTGGTGTTTGCCTTCGGCAGCGGCGAGAATACGGTGCAGGCTTACCCGGAACTGGGCCTGCGGGATTCCAGCAAGATGCGCATCGCGGCATCGAAGCATGCGACGTTCTATGCGCTCGACGGCGAGACCGGCAAAGAGCTGTATTCGAGCGGCGAGCAGATCAAGTCGTGGGTGCACTTCGGCGGGCTGTCGGTCGCCAACGGGAGGGTTTACCTGGGGACGTACGACAGTATTCTGTATTGCTTCGGATTGCCGGGAACGAAGTAGTTCTTCAGATCGAATGAAAAAGGGACTCCGCTCTCGCGCGGAGTCCTTTTTTTGTCTTTCGGGTTTACCAGGGCGTCGCTTCGAGATCGGTTTTCGAAAAATCTTCGCCCTTGAACAGCAGCGGTTGGCCTTTTTCCAATGCCGCCGCGTAGGCGCAGCAATCGCCCATGTTCAGCGCCGCGGGATGCCGGCCTTTGCCGAATTTCCGCCATGCCTCCCGCGCCTCATGCATCTGTTTCGCATCGAAGGGCACGGGAACGATTTCGAGTTGTTCCAGAATCAGCAGCGCTTCGTCGCCCGACGCCTCGCCGTACTTCCCTTCCGCGACCATCAGGGTTTCCAGCCAGTTCACCGTCGACATGTAACGTTCTCTTGAGCCAACAATCGCGGTGGCCATGCGGCGGGCTTCCGGCTCCTGAAATACGATCGCCAGAACCGCCGAGGAGTCGATCATCATCGATTCTTATCCGCGCGGAACGCCAATCTCGTCGTAACCGAGGATTTCGTCGGGAGTGCGATCGTCCAGAACGGGACGAGACACGGCACGGCGGCCGATCGCCATCACACGATCCACCAGCCGTTCCTGGGCGCGGTGATCCTGCTGGACGAGACGGAGGCTCATCCGCACGGAGTCGCGGACTGCCTCGGTAATGGATTTTCCGGTCTGTATTGCAAGTTGCATAGCCATTTCGTGGGTCTCCGGGTCTTTAATATTTAGAGCAGCCATTCTTCCTGTCCTCCGTTTTTTCCACCATAACACCGGAGAGGGAAGAAATCAAGTTCGCTTACAGGTCGTTCCAGTCCAGAACGATCTTCCCGGAATTACCCGACTTCATCAGTTCGAACGCCTCCCGGAAGTCCTTGTGAGAAAAACGGTTCGTGATCACCGGGCTAATGTCGAGGCCGGATTCCAGCATCACCGTCATCTTGTACCAGGTTTCGTACATTTCCCGGCCGTAGATTCCGTGGATGGTCAGCATATTGAAGATCACCAGATTCCAGTCGATGGCGATCTCATTCGGCGGGATACCGAGCATCGCAATGCGGCCGCCGTGCGACATGTTCGCCAGCATGTCGCGGAAGGCCGAGGCGTTGCCGGACATCTCCAGCCCGACGTCAAAGCCCTCGCTCATCCCGATCTCCTCCTGCACCTGCTTGAGAGTTTTCTCCCGAGGATCGACGGCCAGCGTCACGCCGACCTTGCGCGCGAGTTCGAGGCGGAACGGATTCAGATCCGTAATCACGACGTGCCGGGCGCCCGCGTGCTTCGCCACGGCGGCAGCCATGATGCCGATGGGTCCGGCGCCGGTGACCAGAACATCCTCACCCAGAACCGGGAACGCCAGAGCGGTGTGCACCGCGTTGCCAAACGGATCGAAGATGCAGGCGATCTCCGGGTCGACTTCATGTTTGTGGACCCAGACGTTGGTCATGGGAAGCGCGATGTACTCCGCGAACGCGCCGGGCCGGTTCACGCCCACTCCGCTGGTGTGCGCGCAGAGGTGGCGGCGTCCGGCGAGGCAGTTCCGGCAGCGGCCGCACACCACGTGGCCTTCTCCGCTCACCATCTGACCGGGGAAAAAGTCGACCACGTTCGAGCCGACCGCGACAATTTCGCCCATGAACTCATGCCCGATCACCATGGGCACGGGAATGGTGCGGGCTGCCCAGGCATCCCAGTTCAGGATGTGGATGTCCGTGCCGCAGATCGAGGCTTTTTTCACCCGCACCAGCACATCGTTGATGCCGATCTCCGGAACGGGAACGTCTTCGAGCCATAGCCCGGGTTCGGGCCGGCTCTTCACCAGCGCCTTCATCAGTTTGGAAGTGGCCATTGCCTTCATGGTAATAATGGGGCAACGCCGGAACCTAATGACCAAACAGGAAATACTTCTCGCCCAAAAGGAATTCCTCTTCCCCGCGGTGTTCAACTACTTCAAAGAGCCGCTGGTGGTGAGTCACGCGAAGGATCAGTACGTGTGGGACATCGAAGGGAATCAGTACCTGGATTTCTTCGGCGGCATCGTCACGGTGAGCGTCGGCCACTGCAATGAACAGGTGAACGAAAAGGTCAAAAAGCAGATCGACACGCTGGAGCATGTTTCCACGGTGTTCGTGAATGAGCCGCAGGTCGCTCTCGCGCAGAAACTGGCGCAGATCACACCTGCCGGCGCGCTGCGGAAGTCCTTCTTCACAAACAGCGGTTCGGAGGCGAACGAGGCAGCGATCCTGGCGGCACGCTGCTATACGGGATCCACCGAAATCGTCGCGCTGCGTCACTCCTATCACGGGCGGACGGCAGGCACCATGGGGCTTTCCGGGCAATCCACCTGGAAACTGGGACCGCCGCAGGCGGGCGTCGCGCATGCGGTCAACGCGTATTGCTACCGCTGTCCCTTCGGGCTGGAGTATCCGTCGTGCGAAGTCAAATGCGCGCAGGACGTGGAACAGGTGATCCGCACCACGACGTCCGGACGGGTCGCCGCTTTCATCGCGGAACCAATCCAGGGCGTGGGTGGTTTCATCACACCTCCAAAGGAGTACTTCAGGATCGTCACGGATATCGTGCGGCAGTACGGCGGTATCTTCATCGCGGATGAAGTGCAGACTGCGTGGGGACGCACGGGCAGCAAGTGGTTCGGTATCGAACACTGGGGGGTGCAGCCGGACATCATCACGAGCGCCAAGGGACTGGGCAACGGCCTGCCGATCGGCCTGACCATCGCGCGGCCCGAAGTGGCCGACGCCGTGAAAGGCCTGACCATTTCCACGTTCGGCGGCAACCCGGTCGTGACCACGGCGGCGAAGGCGGTGATCGATTACATCGAAGAAAAGAACCTGCTGCGCAACACCGAAGAAACCGGCGCGTATCTGAAAAGTAAGCTGCTGGAACTGAAGGATAAACATCCGCTGATCGGCGATGTGCGCGGCATGGGACTGCTGCTCGCCATGGAACTGGTGGAAGACCGCAAGACCAAGGCTCCCGCGGCCGCCGCGACCCTGCGGGCGATGGATGCGGCGAAAGAGAACCGCATCATCATCGGCCGCGGCGGACTATTCGGGAACGTCCTGCGGCTCTCCCCGCCCATGAATATCAGCCGCGCCGATGTCGACGAGTTCGCGCTGCGGCTCGACGCCTGTCTCACGCAGGCCGCGGGAGTTACTCAAGCCGCCACACGGTAAACAGCACGCCGCCGGCGATCAGACCGAAAGCTATCGCTCCGGCGAACAACTGGTTGATGGTGAGTGCCGCCGCGGGCAAGGCCACCGCGGCGGCATCAGCCAGCGCGAAGGTAAGAAGAAGAATCACGCCGAAGAGCCAATACGCGAGTTGATGTTTTTTCTGCATTTTACGTCTCCGTTCTGCCTGTCTGGACGGAAGGAACAACCGCGGCGGAAGTAAAAAAAGTGTGAAAGCTTGTCACTCCCGGACGCGGCCGCCTGCCGGAAGTCGGGTTTGGTATTGGTTTGGCCCGCCCGAAACTGACATATAATCGCAGCGTGATCCGCACTGCGTTTTGTGTCCTGACGGCGACGGCTTTGGCAGCCACGGCCCTGCCTGCCGCGGACCGCCAGGTGTCATTTCAAAAGGACATTCAGCCCGTCTTTGAAAAGAGTTGCTGGAACTGCCACAGCAACTCGGTGCAACTTTCGAAGCTGAGTCTGGCCTCGCGCGATGCCGCGCTGAGAGGCGGCGAGCACGGCGCGAGCATCGTGCCGGGCAACGCGGAGAAGAGCCGCCTTTATCGACTGGTCGCGGGTCTGGATAAGCCGGCGATGCCGATCGGCGGGAAGATCACTCCCGACGAAGTGGAAGCGTTTCGGCTCTGGATTAATCAGGGCGCGGTGTGGGAGGGTGCGGCGGCGGTCATTACGCAAAGAGCAGATCCGCTGCAGGACGCGCCGATCCGCCCGGAAGAGCGGAATTACTGGGCTTTCCGGCTCCCTTCGAAACCCGCATTGCCGGTGGCGGCCGCGAATCCCGCCGCGAATCCAATAGACGCGTTCATCCATGCCGCGCTGGAGAAGAAAGGTCTGCGGCGAGCGCCGGAGGCGGACCGCATTACCCTGCTGCGACGCGCGTATTTCGATCTGATCGGGATGCCGCCCACGCCTGCCGAAGCGGCGGAGTTCCTGAACGATCAATCGCCGGACGCCTGGGAGAAACTGGTGGACCGCCTCCTCGCCTCTCCCCATTACGGCGAGCGCTGGGGCCGGCACTGGCTGGATGTGGCGCGCTATGCGGATTCCAATGGCTTCGAGCATGATTTCGACCGCCCCAACGCCTGGCGCTATCGCGATTACGTGATCCGCGCCTTCAATCAGGACAAGCCATACGACACGTTTCTGCGCGAGCAGATCGCGGGCGACGAACTGCCAAACGTGACGTACGACAGCCAGATCGCGACGGGCTTTCTGCGCAGTTACGCCAAGGTCGGCTTTCGCGAGAAAGACAACCCGGAGTTACGGTACGAGTATCTCGACGACATGATCGCGACCATCGGGCGCGGCGTGTTGGGCATGACCGTGCAGTGCGCGCGCTGTCACGATCATAAGTTCGATCCGATCCGCCAGGCCGATTACTACCGGCTGCAATCGTCTCTATGGGGCGCCGTGGAAGTGGATCAGCCCTTGGCGCCGAAGGAGACCGCGGCCGCCTATCTGAAAAAGAACGCGGAAATCGATTCGAAAATCGCCGATCTGCGGGCGGATATTCGCGCGCTCGACAAGCCTTACCGCGACCAGTTACTGCCCGCGAAGTATCAGAAGTTTCAGCAAAACGTCCAGGAAGCCATCGCTACTCCGGAAGAAAAACGGACACCCGGGCAGGTGTTGCTGGCGAACCAGGTGATCCGCACCGTGGGCGTTTCGGACGGCGAAATCGCCCGGATTATTTCGCCCGCCGACAAGGCGGAAAAACAGCGCCTCCAGGCTGCCATCGCGCAACTGGATAAAGAGCGGCCCGCGCCCCTCCCGATGGCGATGGCGGTGACGGACGGCGACTATCGGTTCACGCCGGATGGCCCCGGCGACGAGCCGGCGCCCGGCAAGGGCAAGCAGCGGGAAGCCCTGGAAGGCAGCTATCTGCATACCGGCGAGGGCCGCTATGTGCCGCCGCCATCGTACTTCCTCATTCGCGGGGACGTGAACAGCCATGGTCCGGAGACGCGGCCTGGCTTCGTGAAAGTGGTGACGTACGGGAATCCCCCGACGGAACTGCCCGCCCCCACGCCGCATACGTCGGGCAGACGTCTGGCGCTCGCGGAATGGCTGGTTTCGAAAGACAATCCAATGACCGCGCGCGTGGCGGTGAATCGCCTCTGGAGCCACCATTTCGGCACCGGCATTGTTGCCTCGCTGGACAATTTCGGCAAAATGGGGGAGACGCCGACAAATCCCGAGTTGCTCGACTGGCTGGCGGTGGAATTTCGCGAGCGCGGCTGGAGCATGAAGCAGATGCACCGGCTGATCATGACCTCGGAAACTTACAAAATGGCGTCACAGGTTTCCGAAGCCGAAGGGCTGTCGGCGAACACGGCGAAGGATCCGGAAGACAAACTGCTCTGGCACTATCCGGTGCAGCGTCTCGACGCGGAAAGCATCCGCGATTCCATTCTTGTGGCCAGCGGCGGCATCAATCTGCAGATGGACGGGCCGCCGGTCTTCCCGGTGTTGCCGCGGGAAATTCTGCGGTCCATGACCAACGGCATCTGGAAACAGAAGGACGACGGGCCGGCGGTCTGGCGTCGGAGCGTTTACATCTACCGCAAGCGCGGACTGCCCATGCCGATGCTGGACGTCTTCGATCTGCCGAATCAGAACATCAGTTGCGGCGCGCGGAATGTGACCACGGTGCCTACGCAGGCGCTCACGCTGATGAACAACGAATTCGTGCTCAACCAGGCGCAACTGTTCGCGAACCGCCTCCAGGAAGCCGCGCCGCGGGATAGCGGGAAACAGATCGATCTCGCCTACCAGATCGCGCTCTCACGCGCGCCACAGCCGGAAGAAAAGCGACTGGCGTCCGATTTCCTGCGCGAGCACACGCTGGGCGATTTCGCGAACGTGATGCTGAATCTGAACGAGTTCCTGTACGTGAGGTAAGGCATGAAAAGATTTCGATCGCGACGCGATTTCCTGTTCGAAAGCTGCGGCGGTATCAGCGGCCTGGGCCTGGCTTACCTGCTGAATCAGGATGGTCTGCTGGGCGCGCCGGCGGGGAGCGCGTGCGCCTCGAACACGCCCGTACAGAGCCCGCTGGCCGCGAAAAAGCCGCACTTCGAGCCCCGCGCGAAGGCCGTGATCTCCCTGTTCATGAGCGGCGGAGTCAGCCACATGGACACTTTCGATCCCAAGCCCGCGCTGTCGAAATACGCCGGGCAGCCGCTCGAAGGCAAGGGCGATGTGATCGTGCGGCAGGGGAACCCGGGGCCTCTGATGCCGTCTCCGTTCACGTTCAAGAAGTACGGGCAGAGCGGGATGGATGTGTCGGAAATCTTCCCGCGGCTGGCCACGAAGGTGGATGAACTGGCGCTGCTGCGATCCGTGCACGGGCAGTCGAACGATCACGTGCAGGCGCACTACGAACTGGGCACGGGGATGATCCGGATGGGCTTCCCCAGCGTGGGCGCGTGGGTGTCGTACGGGCTCGGGTCGGAGAATCAGAATCTGCCCGCGTTCGTGGTGATTTACGATGCGCACGGAGGGCCGTTCGGCGGACCCGCGAACTGGAGTTCCGGCTTCATGCCGGCCGCGTACCAGGGCACGGTATTCAAGTCCTCCGGCGTGCCGATTATCGATCTGAAGCCGCCGGACAGCGTCACGCCCGAACAGCAGCGCGCGCGCCTGGGGCTGCTGGGCAAGCTGAATGAGATGGACGCGCGGAAGTATCCGGGCAACACGGAACTGACGGCGCGTATTGCGTCCTACGAACTCGCTTACCGGATGCAGGGCTGCGCGCCGGAAGCGGTGGACGTGAGCGTGGAATCGGCCGCTGTGAAGAAGCTCTACGGTCTGGACGATCCGAAGACGGCGCTGTTCGGCAAGCAGTGTCTGATGGCGCGCCGGCTGGTCGAGCGAGGCGTCCGGTTCGTGCAGCTTTATCACGGCGGCCTGGGTATTCAGAACGTGGATACCTGGGACGCGCATGAGAACGTGGAGGACAATCACCGCCGACACGCCAACGAAGTGGATCAGCCGATTACCGGCCTGCTGACGGATCTGAAAGAGTCCGGGCTGCTCGATACCACGCTGGTGGTCTGGCACGGAGAGTTCGGGCGCATGCCGATCTCCCAGCGCGGCATGGGGCGCGATCACAATCCCGGCGCCATGAGCATGTGGATGGCGGGAGCGAAGATTCAGGGCGGACAGATGATCGGATCGAGCGATGAGTTCGGCTACAAGGCGGAAGAGCAGCCCATTGCGGTGCACGATCTGCATGCGAGTATGCTGCACCTGCTCGGCATGGATCACACGAAACTGACATACCGGTTCAACGGGCGGGATATGCGCCTCACCGATGTGTATGGAAATCTGATTCCGCAAATCGTGAAAACATAGCTCGCCCGCGTTGGCCGGTATTCGCGACCGTCCTGCCCAAGTGGCGTTGAGGCTGACTGCATCGGCGGCAAAGTCGTGGTGGGAATATTGTTCGGAATCCCCGGAACGGCGGCGCGCCGGGTCCCGTACAATGTGGACTTGGCACATACGTCTGTCCGACTCCTCGCCTTGTCCCTGCTGGCTGCCACGCTGGCCGGGCAGAACATTACCTGGACGGAGCATATCGCGCCGTTGATCTATAACAACTGCACAAAATGTCATCGAACCGGGCAGGTGGCGCCGTTTACCCTGGCCAGCTATGACGATGTGAAGCGGCACGCGCCGACCATCGCGGCGGTAACACAGTCGCGTTACATGCCGCCATGGAAGGCGGAGCCGGGCTGGGCGCCGTTCCGCGATGAGCGGCGGCTTTCCACCGCTCAGATCGCCCTGATTCAGCAGTGGATCGCGGGCGGGATGCAACAGGGCGATCCGGCAAAAGAACCCGCAATGCCGGCGTTTCCGGATGGCTGGCAACTGGGCACGCCGGACCTGATTCTGGAGATGCCCGCGGCCTTTTCCGTTCCCGCGGACGGGGCGGATATTTACCGGAATTTCGTGTTGCGCACCGGACTGACGGACGACCGCTGGATTAAAGCGATTGAACTGAAGCCTTCGGCCCGCAGCGCGGTGCACCACGTCCTGTTCTATTCCGACAGCACGGGCGCCGGGCGGATGATGGACGGTCAGGACGGACAGCCAGGTTTCCCCGGCGTGGGATCGGTCTTCACCCTCGGAGTCACAAATCTGGCCAGCGCGCTCAGTAATCCCGCGATTATCGCCAATGCGCTTGCGGGCGGGCTGGGCGGCTGGGTGCCGGGCACCACGCCGGAATTTCTCCCGGACGGTATTGCCTACGCGCTGCCGAAGGGCGCGGATCTGATTCTCCAGACGCATTTCCACCCGGATGGCAAGGCGGAGAACGAGAAGACTCAGGTCGGGATCTTCTTCGCGCCGAAACCGGACCGCGATATTACGCAGGTGCAGGCGCCCGCGCTGTTCGGCATTCAGGCCAACATCGACATTCCGGCCGGCGTGAGCGATTACATGGTTCGCGGCTCGTTCACCATTCCCGTGGACGTGGATGCGTTCAGCATTTCCGCGCACACGCACTATCTGGGACGCGGAACCCGGCTGACCGCGACGCTGCCTTCCGGCGAAGTCCGGATTCTGCTTTCCATTAAAGACTGGGATTTTAACTGGCAGGACACCTATATTTTCAAAGATATTGTGGCTCTGCCCGCCGGCACGCGCATCGATGGCGAGCTGATTTACGATAATTCGGCGAATAATCCGCGAAATCCGTTCAGCCCGCCGAAGCGTGTTCGCTGGGGCGAAAACTCCACCGATGAGATGGGCAGCCTGATTCTGAATATCGTGCCTCACCAACAGGCGGACAGCGCGGCGCTGCGGCTTGCCATGGCGGCCTACGCGCTCAAAACGGCGGCTCCGGTGGGGAGTAAGCCGCTCTTTATCAGTGCGGGCGTGGTGGATGGAGCGAGCGCGCAGGCAGGCGCGGTAACACCGGGCAAGGTGGTTGTTCTCTATGGGAACCGTTTGGGACCGGCGACGCTGGCCGGTGGGCAGATTTCGACGGGCGGAAAACTCTCCGGGAATCTCGGCAATACACAGGTTCTGTTCGATGGCGTTCCCGCACCGCTGCTTTATACTTCAGCCGGACAGGTGGGCGCGATTGTTCCCTACGCTCTGGACGGAAAATCCGGCACCCAGGTGCAGGTCCGGAACGGAACGAATCTGTCGGACGCCGTGGCGCTGCCCGTCACCCCGACGAGCCCCTCCATTTTCACCAGCGATCTGAGCGGCAGCGGGCAGGGCGTCATCCTGAATCAGGACGTCGTCACGGTGAATTCGGCCGCGAAACCGGCCGAGAAGGGTTCCGTCGTGGTAATCTACGCGACCGGTGAAGGGCAGACCAATCCGCCCGGGATCGACGGGCAACTCGCTAACGGGCGCACCCTCCCGGCCCCCGTACTGCCCGTGCAGGTCAATATTGGCGGAAGCCCGGCAGAAGTTCTCTACGCGGGTGCCGCGCCGTCCCTGGTAGCGGGCGTGATGCAGATCAACGTTCGCGTTCCGGTCGATGCGCCTTCCGGCGCGGTGCCGGTGGAAGTGGTTGTCGGCGGAATGCGCAGCCAGCCGGGCGTCACGCTTTCGGTCAAATAGCGTCTATTCCACGCGAATGGTTGCGGTGAGCGTGTGGGTTTCCCCGGGCGCAAGCGTAAGAGCGTTGTCGGCGGCATTCCCGCTTTCCACGCAGAGCATCCGTTCCCATTCGGCGGGACCCATGTCGGCCATAGCCGCGGCTTTCCCGCTCCACGGATTCCAGACAATCGTGGACCGGGAGCCGGTCTTCTCCACCACGATCCGGCGATCCCAGCCCGCGTCGTGCACCACACAGGTTGCGGCCGTATCCAGGTGGACCTGGTCGGTCTCCCGGGTGCAGAACACCGGTTCATCCGGCTGGACTTTGCGTGAGAACCCGTCCGTCTTGTCGAGGTAGGTAGTGCCTTCGAGGCCGGTCACGGAGGCGTCCTGAATGCCGGAAACAGCGAGATAGGTGTGCAGGGCGTCTTCGTACAGGACAGGTTCCGCGGCGTCGTTCCGGAACTCCAGTTCGACATGCAGCGCCGTGCCGACAACAACCCGGCAGCGCGCGTGAAACGCTCCGAAACCGAGCGCGGAAGTAGCCTCGTCCGGCCCCAGGCTCATCGTCACTTCCACGCCCCCATCGCCGGAAAGCCGTGTGCTTTCGAGAGTCCAGGTCGCGGTGCGCGCGAAGCCGTGAGCCGGACCGGGCCGGCCTCCGGAGCGGGCGCCGAACCACGGAAAAATCACCGGAATACCACCACGAATCGCCTTGCCGGGGGCGAACTGGCTGGTGGAACTGAGGAACAGCACCGGTTTTTGGCCGCGCGGCGTCCATTGCGCGACATGCGCGCCCTGCAGGTAAATTTCCGCCGCCGCGACGGGAGTCGAGACGAGGACGCGCACCAGGCCGGCGGGCGTCGTTTCCAGCGTCAGCGCGCCGGGTATTTCAAAGCTGCTCAGATTCATCCTTCGCCAGTGTAAGCGAAAAAGTGTGAACATGAAGAACGAAGAGAGAATGTTCGTTTAGTGGCGGCGTCACTGCAATCCGCGGCGGGTTTCTTCGTCGGTTCACGACCGGCGGAGTGGTCTCCGCTCGAAGAAGAGGTTACCGCGCTGTATGACCAGCATCGCGGCCCTCTGCTGCGCTATTTGGGCTCCCTTCGTGTATCTGCCGCTGATGGAGAAGAGATTGTGCAGGAGGTGTTCCTCGCCCTCTTCCGGCACCTGCGGCAGAACAAATCGCGCGCCAATCTGCGGGGCTGGATCTTCGCTGTCGCGCACAACCTGGCGCTGAAAAACCGCGCGGCGCGCCTGCGCCACGCGGAAGTGGACGCGCCGGGTGAGTATCGGGATCCCGGTCCCGATCCGGAGCAACTGGCCGCGGGCAATCAGCGCCAGGCGAGACTGCTCGCCGTGGTGCGCGCGCTGCCGGAACAGGACCGGTGTTGCCTCTCGCTGCGCGCCGAGGGTTTCCGGTATCGGGAGATCGCGCAGATTGTCGGCATCTCTTTAGGATCCGTGGCGAATGCGCTCGAACGTTCGCTGTCGCGGCTCAGCCGGGCCTGTCCGGAAGGGGCGGAACGAACATGAGGGAGCGGAATCCGCACCTTCCGAATGCCGACCTGATCCGTCTGGCCGATGGCGAATGCGGGCCCGCGGAGTCGGCACAGGCCCGCGCCCATCTGGAGTCCTGCTGGAAATGCCGGTCCCGTCTGCAGGAACTCGAAAGCGCGATTCACGATTTTATGCAGGCGGCTCCGGAACTTCCGGAATTGCCGTCGCCGGATCCGGCGCGGGCCGTCTTTCGCGCGCGCCTTTCCCAACTGGCGGCGGAGGCTCCCCCTCCACGGTGGAACGCTTTCTGGCGCGGCGTGCCGGCTCTGGCCGCGGCTGCCGTGGCGATCGCCACAATCCTGATCACTTTCGGCGGGACCGTGAATGCCGATGGCCCCAAGCCACGCACCAGTCTGACACCGGGCGAAACCCGGCCCGTCAGCCTGGCGGAGGTTTGCGCGGTGCCCGAACCGGACCCCGAACAGGACAACGAGACCGCCCGGCAAATTCCGGTTGAAATGCAGCGCCAGGTTTTTGCGGCTTATGGCATGGATCCCGCGCAGGCAGGCGCCTATGAGGTGGATTATCTGATCACGCCGGAACTGGGCGGGGCACACACGGTGCGCAATCTCTGGCCGCAGCCCTACTCGGCGCGCTGGAACGCGCGAGTGAAAGACCGGCTGGAGCACCGCCTGCATCAACTCGTCTGCCAGGGTAAGGTAAATCTTGCGACTGCACAACACGATATTGCAAAGGACTGGATTGGCGCCTACCGGAAATACGTCACCCCGTCAAGTCCCCGCTAAGCTCGCCGCCGCCTGCGCCGCGCTTGCTTTCACAACGCTCCTGACGGCGCAGGGCCCGGAAATCGCTACTTTCCACGTCAAGCCTCTGCGACCACTCAAGGAACTCCGGAAAGAGGCGCTGGCCGCGTCCCCGCCGGTGGAGAAGGGCGATTTCCTCCCCGCCGACCTGGTGGAACTGAATACCGTGGCAGCGGATTTCCACTACGACATCCGGTACGCCACCAGCAACAACTTCCTGAGCGCGCCGTTCTACTCCCAGGCCCGCGCCTTTCTGGAACGGCCCGCCGCGCAGGCACTCGCCGCCGCCGCCGCGGATCTGAAGAAGCACGGCTACGGCGTCCTGGTCCACGACGGCTATCGGCCCTGGTACGTGACGAAGATGTTCTGGGACGCCACGCCGGACAACCTGCACACGTTCGTGGCGGACCCCGCGAAAGGCTCGAAACACAACCGCGGCTGCGCCATCGACATGTCGCTCTACGATCTGAAGACCGGCAAAGCGGTGGAAATGCCCAGCGGATACGACGAAATGACCGAACGAGCGCACCCTTACTACAAAGGCGCTTCGAAAGAACTCACCGAACGGCGGGATCTGTTGCGCACCACCATGGAAGCGCACGGCTTTTCCGTGGATCCCGGCGAGTGGTGGCATTTCGATTTCAGCGAGTGGCGCCGGTACCCCATCGTCAACATTCCCTTCGAGAAACTGTCGCCGATCCAGGGTAAATAACGGTACCTGGTACTGCACGAATTGAATTGGCGTCCTGCTTGCCCTACGGTGAGTAGGAGGGGATACGCCTTGGGAAAAATTTGGCGCGATTCGGAAACAGTCTGTGCACTCGCCGATGACGAACGGCACCTGGGACATGTGGTCCTCACGAACGGGTTGTGGTTCGCCTTCGACGCGACGCACTTCAACGAGAAATCGAACGGATACCGTCTGGTGGGTTCGTTTATCTCTCTGTCGACCGCGAAAGAAGCCTTACTTTCCCAAAATGCGGAACATCGTGAGACCGCGAGAGTAGCCGCCTAGAACCGGCTTTCGGGGATGCGAAAAGGCGGCACGGAAGCAACGCCGCGCCGCCCGTAAGACAAGTTTATTCCGCGGTTTTAACGGCGTTATCGAAGAGGAAGTTCAGGGTTTTCTCGGTCTGGATGTGGGAGGCGATCCGGTCCAGTCCGCCATTTTCCAGCAACTTCTTTCGGGTAGCCGCCACCACTTCACGCTCCTGCCGGGCGACGCGCTCCACTTCGGCGTCCACTTCGGCATTGGTCGGCATGATCGATTCCCGCTCGGAGACGCGGCCCAGAATCAGAGAGGCCCGCACTTCGCGGGTTGCCTGGTCGCGCTGTGCTTCTTTGATCTTCGTCCAGTCGAGATTGAAGGAACTCGGATCGACGCCTTCCTGTGCCAGAGCCCGCAGGCGCTGCTGCACGCGGTTTTCGATCTGCTTGTCGACAAAAACCGTCGGCACGTCGAACACGTTGGAATCCACCAGTTTGTCCACCAGTTTGTCTTTGGCGGCGCGCTGGGCTTCCATCTGGCGCTGGCCGAAAATGGACTTGCGGACGGCGTCCTTCAGTTCGTCCACGGTGCGGAAATCGCCCAGATCCTGCGCGAAGTCGTCGTTCAGTTCCGGCAGTTCCTTGCGGCGCAGGCCGTTGACAACAACTTTGAATCGAACGGTCTTGCCCGCCAGTTGTTCGCGGCCGTAGTCTTCCGGATACGTGACGTCGAATTCCTTCTCGTCGCCTGGGGAAGCGCCGGTCAGGTTTTCAGTAAAGCCAGCCATGGTTTCGGCGCCGCCGATCAGAACCTGCACTTCGTCGGCTTTGATGGGTTCATCGGAGCCGGCGAGGCTTTCGAGAGACACCACGGCATAATCGCCATCGGCAAGAGGACGCGGGTCTTCGTTGGCGTACGTCGCTTTGGTGTCGCGAATCTCTTCAATCCGCTTCTCGACATCTTCGTCCGTCACCACGGGCTCGGCGTAGGGAACTTCCACGCCCTTGTAGTCGCCCAGTTCGAACTGCGGGAAAACTTCGAACTGCGCTTTGAAGTGAACCGCCTCGCCGTCGTGAAAATGGACGTCGCTGATGTTGGGCGTTCCGACCACACGAAGATTCTCTTCGGCGACCTTCGCGTCCAGAAACTTCGGAATCAGGTTTTCCAGAACCTTCTGCCGGATATCGCCGCTGAAATTCTTGCGCACGAGCGACAAAGGCGCTTTACCGGCGCGGAAGCCCTTCAACTGGGCGCGCTGCTGATAGTGTTCTGTTACCTTGCGAGTCTCTTGCTCCACGGCCTCGCCGGGAATCGAGATTTCAAGCTCGTGCTTGCAGCCTTCAACTAATGCCAATTCGGATTTACCTCGGAATGATGGGAACGAAACCTTCAGGATAGCATTTGCCGGTAACCGTCTGGTTTCAGAGGGGTCTTCAGAGGGATCTCAGGTGAAAGCCGCCATCGGCATGAATCACCTGGCCGGCACAGTAGTCGAGATGGCCCGCCGCAATGGAACGGACTACCTGCGCGATGTCCCGGGGCTCGCCCATCCGCCGCTGCGGGAGCAGGCCGCCCGCGATTTTCTCGTCGTACACCTTTTCCACTTTGGCGATCATGTCGGTCCGGATAATGCCGGGCTGAATTTCGAAAACCCCGATGCCCTCCGCCGCCAGGCGCTGCGCGAAGACCATGCGGGACATGCTTTCGCCCGCCTTCGAGATGCAGTACTCGGCACGGTTGACGGACGCCGTGAAAGCGGAGATGGAGGAAACGAACACGATGCGGCCGCGTTTCTGTTCCAGCATCCAGCGCGCGGCGAGTTGCGTGAGGAAGTGCGGTCCTTTCAGGTTCGTGGCCATCAGTTCGTCGAAGCTCTCTTCGGTGGCGTCGAGCACGTCTCGGCGCTCACGCGGGGCGATGCCGGCGTTGTTGACCAGCAGATCCAGACCTTCCGGGAAGATTTCGCGCGCGTGCGCGATGAGCGCCTCGCGATCTTCCGGCCGCGAGATATCGCAGCGAAAGATGTCGCAGCCGGTTTGCGCCCGGAGAGATTCGGCCTGGTCACGGCTGCCGAGGTAGGTCGCGAGGACGTGGTGGGTCGAGGAAAGCTCCAGCGCGATGCCGCGCCCGATGCCGCGGCTTGCGCCGGTAACAATGGCGTTCATTCAGGCTCTATTTTATGCCGTGGAATCAGTTGAAGAGCGACCAGTACCATTCCTGCCCCGACATGGCCACCGCAATGCCCGCCGCGCCGAGGAAGGCGCCGAAGGGCAACTGGTACTCGCCGGCATCCCGCCGCGTGGCTTTGATGTAAACGAGACCGATCACCGAACCCGCGACCGAGCCCAGGATCACCGTCAGCAGCGCCCCGCGCAGGCCGAGGAACGCGCCCACCATGGCGATCATCTTCACGTCCCCAAAACCCAGCCCCTCCTTATGGCGAAGCTTTTCGAAAAGCCAGCCGAGCAGCCAAAGCGTGCCGGCCGGAACCACACCGCCCAGCAGCGCTTCGCCCAAAGAAGAGACGCGGGGCGGGACGCTGAAACCGGCCAGGGCGGCCAGCAACCGGAACGTGGAATCGGGCACCGCCACAACCGGGGCCAGTGCCAGCCCGAGGAAAAAGCCGCCGATGGTGAACTGATCGGGCAGCAGCAGCGTTTCCAGATCGCTGAAAAGCAGGCCAATGAGCATCGCCGCGAACAGGCAGTATTTCGCGGCGGCCGGAGTGAGGCCAAGATGCGCGCCGAACCAGCCGAAGCAGACGGCGGTGAGGAGTTCCACCAGCGGGTAGCGCCAGGAAATCGGGCACCCGCAGTGGCGGCACCGGGCGCGCAGGACCAGCCAGCTCAGCACCGGAATGTTGTCGTACCAGGCGATCAGGTGCTCACAGCCAGGACAGCGCGAACGCGGGGCGACCACCGACTGGTCTTCCGGCCAGCGGTGGATGCAGACGTTCAGGAAACTGCCGATCAGCAGTCCGAAGAGAGCGGCAAGTACGCCGGTTATCAGTCCGGCGTCAGGCATTGAGGGCCTGTCGATACGCGGCGAGAGTCGCCTGCACCATGTGTTGTTCGGTGAATCGGTTCAATACGGTCTGACGCGCGGCAAGGCCCATTTGTCGGTTCAGCCGGAAAAAAGCGCGCGCGATCGCCGCGGCGTCGTTGGGAACGAGAATGCCGTTCACCCCGTCCGTGATCAGTTCGGGAATGCCGCCCACGTTGCTGGCGATCACCGGGACCGCGTGCGCCATGGCAAGCAGGATGCCGGAACCGAGACCTTCGGAGTACGAGAGGTAGACCAGACCACGGGCGTGGGGCAGGTCGGCCTCCAGGTTTTTCGATTGGCGCAGCGGAATCCCGGCCATCGCGGCGGCCTGCTCCGCCAGAGCCATGCCTTTCCTGGGGTCGAGCGAAAACGGAACCAGCAATGCGTCGCCACCGGAGGGAACCTCTGCCGGCGCCGGGATACCGTCATAGACGATACGGATCCGCTCCTCAGGAACTCCCGCCTCCCGCAACTGTCCGGCGACAAACGCGGACACGGCGAGGTAAAGCGCGGGCCGCCCGTACTTCCAGCGGGAAACCGCCGATTTCTTCACCGGGAATGCCACGCGGCGCGAGACGATCAGCGGCGTGGACGAGAGCAGCATGGCGAAGGTGTGGCTGCGCGCGTCATGCACGTGGACCACGTCGTACCGGCGGGAGAGATACGCCACGAGCGGCCAGTTGAGCGGCCTGCAGGGCAATTCCCGGTCTCTCGCCATGCGCAGCAGAGGCGCTTCAGCGCGCGCAAGCAACACGGAGTCGTGCCCGGCCTCCACCAGCCCCTGGTGCAGCCGCAGAACCTGCCATTGCCCGCCGCGCATTTCCCGGCCGCTGTCCAGATGGAGAATCCGCATCAGCCGGCCAGTTCCTTCCGGGCTTTGGCGTATTTCAGGAACGTGTAGAGCGCCGCCATCCAGGCGATCGCGAGGCCCTGCGGGCCATCGAGGAAACCGCGCCGGATGAAGTAGGTTCGCGCGAACGTCCACGCGGGGTCGAGCAGCAGGCGGCGAATGGGCACCTGAGCGTTGCGCGCCGTCAGTTCCCGGGCGGCGAGGGTGGTGTAGCGGTCGAGCGTACGCAGATGCGCGGACAGCGAATCGCAGGTGAAATGCTGCAGGTTGCCGTCCAGAGCGCCCACCGTGCCGTTGACCCGGACGCTCTCATGGACATACTCGCCCTGCCACGCGCCGCGCTGCCGGTGAAACAGCCGGATCTTTCGATCCGGATACCAGCCGCCGTGGAGAATCCACCGGCCCAGGTACTGCGCCAGGCGCGGCATCGAGTAGCCGTCGTACCGGGGACCGTCGAGCTTCAGGGCGAGGATCTCGGCTTCCAGTTCTTCGGTGAGCGCCTCATCCGCGTCGAGCGAGAGAATCCAGTCGTTCGCGGCGCAGGCGGAGGCGAAATTCTTCTGGGCGGCAAAGCCGCGCCACGGCTCTTCGATGACGCGGGCGCCCAAACGCCGCGCGATTTCACGAGTGCGGTCGGTGGAACCGCTGTCCACCACCAGGATCTCCTCCACGCACCGAAGACTTTCGATGACTCGTGCGATGTGGCGTTCCTCGTTCAGCGTGACGATGGTAGCGCTGATCTTCATCCGGCGATATCACGGATCGGCGATGCCGTGAAGCAAAGAATAAACACGAGTAGGGCCAGCCATCCCAGCCGGACGCGCGCGAATCCGATCTCGCTTTCGTCGAACACGGGCGGGTGTTTGCGCGCAAGGAAAAACAGCAGCACGGCAAAACCCCACCAGTGCCAGCTGGCCGAAAACCAGCCGAGCGGCAGCAGCGCAATGATCACGCCGAAGGTGATCCGTTTGTGCCACCGGCTCATCAGGCCGTAAATGATATGGCCGCCATCGAGTTGACCGGCCGGCAGCAGGTTCATCGCGGTGGCGAGCATGCCGACCCAGGCGGCACGCGCCACGGGATGCAAGTAGATCCACTGGGTGGGTACGCCCGGGAAAATCAGGCGCCTCGCCAACCATTCGAGCAGCGGTATGCCGAACTGCATGGAGTGGCTCTGGTCGGCCCCGGGCACCACTTTCGAAAAGGCGAGACCGACTCCGAGGGCGGGGATCAGGAACAGGAAGCCCGCGAGTGGCCCGGCGATACCGATATCGAACAGCGCGCGCTTCGTGTAGATGGGCGAACGGATTCGAATAAATGCCCCGAAGGTACCGGTGACCGGCACGGGTGAGGGCAGAAAGAATGGCAGCGTGGCGTCGACGCCGTAATAGACGCAGGCGAGAAAGTGGCCCAGCTCATGAGCCATCAGAATGGTCAGCAGCGTGAGCGAGAAGGGCAGGCCGGCGGCAAACAGGGCGGGGCTGCCCAGCCCGAGCGTGAGAATTCTTTTGAGTTCGTCAAGAGAGAGATCGCTGAGGTCGGGAAAAAGGACGTTGTGCGCAAAGATGTACTGCATATGCGCGCCGATCAGCGTCGTCGTGAAGAAGGTAAGCACCAGGAGGAGCGCGTTCAGCCACAATTTCTGACCACGCATGAGTTCCCGAAAAGTCTCCGGCGCGGAGGCGTCTTTCGGCGAATCGAAATCAAAGCGGCTGGGCCCTGCCGGTGAGCGGTCCGGCTGGGCTTCGGCAGGCCCATCCGGGCGGGGAATATCGATCAGGTCTTCTGGCAGCACGAATCATCCCCGTCCATGGGGGAAAGCGGCACTACTGCAGGGTCTGCAATTCTTTGCCGGGTTTAAAACGCACCGCTTTGCCCGGAGGTATAGAGACTTCCGCGCCGGTCCGGGGGTTTCGCCCGATGCCGGTCTTGCGGGGCTTCACGGTGAACACGCCGAAGCCGCGGAGTGCAATCCGGACGCCGTGTTCCAGGGCGCGTTTCATCTTCTCAAAGACGGTCTCGACAGCCATCTCCGCTTTCGTTTTGGTAATCCCGGTTTTGTTGACTACTTCATTGATGATGTCGAGCTTAATCAAAACAGCCCTCCCTGTCGGCACAAGCCGCGCGCGAAAAGCGAACGCGGACAAACCGATGATAGAATTAGGGTTATCTCAATGTCAAGCAAGACGGACCAACGGCGGCCGGCGCCCGTTGACCCGCTCCTCTATCGCCAGACGTGTGCCCGCTTCGCAACCGGCATCACCGTTGTGACGGTGGTGGACGGGGAGGGGCGGCCGCACGGCATGACCGTCAATTCGTTCTCCTCGGTTTCGCTCGACCCGCCGCTGATCCTGGTCAGTATCGATCTGCGGAATGCCATTCTGGGCCACTTTCTCTCCACCCGGAATTTCGCCATCAATATCCTCGCGGAGAATCAGCAGCATCTGTCCCGTCAGTTCTCGGTCCCGTCGGAGAACCGGTTCCGGGGCGTCGACTGGCAATCCGGTGAACTGGGTGTGCCGCTTCTGGATGGGGTACTGGCACATCTGGAGTGCGCGGTGGCCAACACCTTCGAGGCCGGAGACCATTCGGTGCTGATCGGTGAGGTACGGTTCGCCGCTTATAGGGAAGGGCGACCTCTGGTTTACTTCGGCAGTTCCTACAACGAGCTTGCGCAATAGACGTCTGGCGGACAGCCCGGAAGGCCGCCCGCCAAAAACGTCTTCCCGTTAGAAGTTGTACAGCGCGACGCCGGGACCGGGCCCGGTTTCCGGAGCCCCCTCTTCGGGAGGCAGTTCGCCGGCGATGACCGGCACATCCACCGGAACATTCGCCTGGCGATAGTAAAGACCCGTATCGCCCAGATAAATGTCCAGTTCCGACGGCCGCGGCAGGTTGCCCTGGATCAGGGCTTCCGAAAGCGGATCTTCGATGTACTTCTGCAGTGCCCGCCGCAGAGGCCGCGCGCCATAACTGCGGTCCGCACAGGTCTTTTCCAGAATGTACTTCGCCGCGTCCGTATGCAGCCGGATCCGGATCTGCTTGGCTTCCAGATTCTTGTTGATGCCTTCCACCAGCAGAACCATGATGCGGATCAGATCGTCGTCCGTGAGCGACTGGAACAGGATGATGTCGTCGAGACGGTTGAGGAATTCGGGATTGAAGGCGCGCTTGACTTCCGCCTTCACCTGATCCTCCACCTTCGACGCCTGCCCTTCCAGCTGGGGCGCCTGGAAGCCCAGATGACCGCGCTTCTCGAGGAAGCGGGCACCCAGGTTCGAGGTCATGATGATGATCGTGTTCTTGAAATCGATCTGGTTGCCGAGCCCGTCAGTCAACTGGCCGTCTTCAAACACCTGCAACAGAATGTTGAAGATATCCGGGTGCGCCTTCTCGATTTCGTCGAGCAGGATGATGGAGTACGGGTTCCGCTTCACACGTTCGGTGAGCTGACCGCCTTCCTCATACCCGACATAGCCGGGAGGCGAACCGATCAGCTTGGAGACCGAATGCTTCTCCATGAACTCCGACATGTCGAACCGGATCAGGCTCTTTTCGCTGCCAAACAGGAAACTCGCCAGCGCGCGGGCGACTTCGGTCTTGCCGACGCCCGTCGGCCCGAGGAACAGGAACGAACCAGCCGGACGGCCCGAGGCTTTCAGGCCGGCACGGGAACGCCGGATGGCGCGGGCCAGGGCGGAAATCGCCTTTTCCTGGCTGATGATCCGCCGATGCAGTTCGTCTTCAATGCGCAGAAGTTTGGCGATCTCTTCTTCTTTGATCGAGGTCATCGGGACGCCGGTCCAGCGGGCGACCACATCTTCGATGTCCTCTTTGGTCACGATTCCGGTGGAGGAATCGTCCAGATTGTACTTCTCGCGAAGCTGGCGCTGGTTTTCGCGCTCCTTGCGTTCTTCGTCGGAGTAGAACCGCGCCTTCTCGAACTCGTGATTCGCGATGGCGTTCTCCATCCGGTGAACGATGAACTTGATCCGCTTCTGGATATCGGCCAGATCGGCGGGAAGAGTCGTTTGCCGCAGTTTGACGCGGGCACCCGCTTCGTCGATCAGATCGATCGCCTTATCCGGCAGGAAACGGTCCGGAATATAGCGGTTCGAGGTGAACACGGCCGCTTCGATGGCATCGTCCGTGTAGCTGACGGCATGGAATTTCTCGTAGCGATCTTTGATGCCGTACATGATCTTCACGGCATCGGATTCGTTCGGAGGCGGCACTTTGACGGCCTGGAAGCGGCGTTCGAGCGAGCGGTCTTTTTCGATCGATTTGCGGAACTCGGCCGGCGTTGTCGCGCCGATGCACTGGATTTCACCCCGGGAAAGAGCGGGTTTCAGAATATTCGCGGCGTCGAGCGAACCCTCCGCCGAACCGGCGCCCACCAGCGTGTGCAGCTCATCGATGAAGATGATCGCGTTCTGGTTTTCCATCAGCTCTTTCATGATGGTCTTCAGGCGTTCCTCGAACTGGCCGCGATACTTCGTGCCAGCGACCATCAGCGCGAGGTCGAGCGTGACGACGCGCTTGTTCAGGAGAAGTTCCGGGACGTTGCCCTTCGCGATTTCCTGCGCGAGACCTTCGACGATGGCGGTCTTGCCCACGCCCGCCTCGCCCAGCAGGATCGGATTGTTCTTGCGCCGGCGGCTGAGGATCTGGATGATCCGGTCCACCTCCAGGTCGCGGCCGATGAGGTTGTCGAAGATGCCCCGCTCCGCCACGCAGGG
>Ga0118677_10003091_pt1 | contig 32217 bp, 28 predicted proteins | sample AliMusrvi5mmetaG_FD_86154 | JGI IMG/M metagenome (GOLD analysis project Ga0118677, IMG submission 86154) | reverse complement strand
AGATTTAAACCAAATCGTTGAACAAATTATACAACGGTGGTCTCTCTCTTTTGATTCTTTGAAACTAAATCAAGAATGGGTATCCGGAAAAATCTAAGAATGAGTTTTTCAGCAGACCCTAATTACACCATTATTAGTAAGAGTGAAATAGCCTGAAGGGGCGAAATCGTATAAATCGGCATATTTCCGGGCATCAATGGTTGCCTGTTCGCCAGCCTGCCTCAGTTCTTCATTTTGCATTTCCAATTCTAACTGTAGGACCTCAATTTCATGAATATGTTTCACCTCCTTGGTTCCAGATAGTTGTGAGCCTGAATACTCCGATTTTTCATTCATTATTTTATTTATCTTCTCGCGGAGGATTTCGATCTTCGAATTCTTAGCTTTTTCCATCATCGTGTTATTTATGTGCATCAAATCATCTTAATAAACCGGCAAACAGCAAATTGTCAGTAAGTTAGTTAACTGGGCAACTACTCTCATTTTTTAACCATTTATTGTTCAAGCAGTTCATATTGTCGGATGCTTGCTTTAGAATCGAATTGAATGGCTTTTTGGTATTCCTGATTTTGAAAATATTTTTCAAGACAATCACCGTAATGTTTTTGAGTAATCTCTTCATCACCTTGTAATATGCTCCGATAAAAAGGATTTCGGTTTCGTTCTCGCCCAATGTCGTGTCTATGGTGGTGGCTATAAACTGATCCCTTTTGAATAAAAAGGTGGAGTTTGAAAGCTTATACCTTAACTGCATTAGTTTTTTAACACTGGGTGATGCTTTCAGTGTATACTGTAGTCCGTTGTATTCGTCTTTGACCATTTTAAAATCCTTGTTTTTGAAAAATAAGTTCCTTGTTAGCGATTATAATCTCTGCAGTTTTTTTTTTCTCTTCATTCTGAAAGATAAGTTATTCGTTTGCCAAAATCAGTTTTGCTTCTCGTATTTCCTTCTCTGCATTTTGAAAAGCAAGCTCCTGATTCGCCAAAACCAAAACTGCTGCTCGTTTTTCCAACTCTTCAGCTTTATCTTTTAGTGATGCATTCAGTTTTTTAATTTCTTCAAATGCCTTTATGCGTTTAGTAATATCATGCCCTTGAGCGATTATCGCAACAGGTGTTATTCCATCTTCGGACATGATTGTTGCTGAATTCCATTGAAGTGTGTAGACTGAACCGTCGCAATGAAGAATACTAATTTCTTCAATTTCCATCCGATTTTCTCCAACACTTTTTTTGATAAGTTCCATATATCGGTCCCGCAATAGCGGCGGAAACAGGATTTCAATAGATTTGCCAATCAGATCCTTTTCTGATCTTCCAGTGATCGATTCAAAAGATTTATTGAATCGTGTGATTTCCAATTGCGGATTCCAGACAACAATGGGGGAATTCGCATAGGTGATCAATTTTGAGAGATATTCATTTGTCTCCCTTAGTGTCTCTTCCGTGTTTGGTTTCTCTTCGATTTGAAGAGAAAGTTCATTTAAGGTGGTTATTAATTCTGATTTGTTTTTTTCATGCTCTTCATTTTGCAAAGCAAGTAGGATATTGGAAAAATCTAAATCAGCTGATGGTATTTTGCTGTGTTTTTCAGCGCTGGTAAATTTGCTGATGTTTAACAAGGTAACAAGGCAAATCTTTGCATTTGCGGCAAACGCAGTAAGTTGGACATGGATTGGTAAATTTCCGATCGACAAAAGGGTTACCTTGCAGTTTTCTATGACGTTGCTTTTAAATACCTTCTCAAGAAACCGATTGTAGATTGGCAGCGTATCTTTGGAAATAAAAATGTTAAAAGGTATATTTTTTACAAGTGGTTGTCCAATTCCCAGAAATTTACCCCCCAATAGGTTTACCTCCATAATTTCACTTTCTTTCGTAAGGGTAAAGTAAACAAAAGGGGCATAGTGGAATAATTTAGCATATTTTTGAATGGTTAGCGCAGCAACCTGCTCTTTTGCCCTCATCAATTCCTCAGTTTGTAGTTCCAATTCAATCTGACGTACTTCCAACTCGTAAACGAGCTTCATCACTTCGTCATCAGATAATTTTAAAACCAAGTTTGGCAGCTTTTTGTTCAGTATCTCTTCCGCTTTTTGTCGCAAAATTTTTGCTTTTGAATTGTTATCCTTTTTCATTTGGATATTATTGGATTTTTAATAGCCGAAAAAAATCTTACGTGTTCACTTTTATTAACGTTTTTCTTTTAAAACTCTAATGTTTTATATGGTCAATACGTTATTATTCAAATATATAACTGGCAGGGAGGGAATTTAGGATATCCGGAATCAATGTAAATTTGCGATTCTTGACTAACTTATATACAAATTTAATATGGATTTGTTCAAAGTAGCCATATTTTCAGGCATGTTATTAAGCATGTGCTGATTCGATTGAATTTGAAGGAAAAACTATTGGATAAGAAATCCTCATTTTTAGGATTTCCATTTATCAAGTTGTGAAATCCTGCTCTTCGAATATCAGATTCAAGGTAGCATATCCTCGTTTTCTTCCCCCCATGCTTTCAGGCAAGGTTCCTGGTATGAAGCAATTTTAAATTTGAAAAAAAACTGATTTTATTCATTTTTGAGGTGCTTTTTTATACTGTTTTCATTAAGACACCAGGAAGTGTTTATTCAAAAATGGACATCAGAAGTTTTAAAAATTATTAGTTGGATAAATCCATGTGAGGAAGAAAACGCAGTTGTTAGGGTTCATACAAAGAATCAGTAATAAGCTGAAAATCCGATAAAGAGAATGCAAAATAAAAACATGGACATATGAAATGGCCATGAGATAAACTTCTCGCAAACCAAAATGAATCCGTCGGAGGAGGGATGGCTATTCGCTTCGCTGATATTCGATTCCATCTGACCATTAAATAACAAATTCTATTCATTTGAAATCTGTTTGCAATATTTACTCACACAATTCGTCATAGCGCCAACTATAATTGTGATTCCTGATTTTTGAGCGAACATTCAAAGTTGCGTTTTACCAATATAGGACGTAGGAATCGTAGGAACGTAGGAAGATTCTCATAGTTTCTATTGTTTCTTTGGTTTCTATGTTTTTGTCGTTCATGTAGTTAATGCGTTCTGCAACCTGCGTTTTGTTTGGTTTCGATGTTCCTATGGTTCCTATGGTTAATACGTTGTTGTAATTTATATATATCTGTGGTTCAAATTGTTCCTGCGTTTCTATTGTTCCTACGGTTTTCCTACGTTATTCCTACGTTTCCTACGCTATGTCTTACGGTTTCTATTGTTTATAAGTTTCTATGGTTTAAATGATTCCTGCTTTTTTCCTACGTTATTCCTACGTTTCCTACGCTATGTCTTACGGTTTCTATTGTTTATAAGTTTCTATGGTTCAAATGATTCCTGCTTTTTTCCTACATTGTTCTACGGTTTTCCTACGGTTTATTTTGTTTCTAAGTTTCTATGGTTCAAGCGTTCCTGTGGTCTTTCTACGTTTCTCCCACGTTCCTGCATTCCTATGTTGTGTTTTCGCAATTGAATATTGGCTGCATTCATGGTTAAGTAGTCTTTGTTTGAACTGACTATTGTATTTTTAGACATTTTATCATTAACGACCGTTTTGGCAGCGGCCTTCTGGTACCCCGGATCATCCATTCTCGAGTCTTGTGATATAAATTTTTGAAAGATTACTTTTCGACTGAAAGGTGGACTATTTGGTTAATGAAATAAACACTTATTACCTTATTTATGAAAATTGAATACAATAACCTACCTACGAATTTTGTGTTCGCTACTTTACATCGATAGCCTATAATTGTTAATCTGTTAATGGATCATATCGGAAAATATCTAAACGGATATGAAGCATATATCAAGTTCTATCAGAAGACTATCAACCCCAAATAAGGTAATAAGGTTATGGGTTTGAGGTGCTGATTTTCTACTTCGGTAGCCTTTAAAAATAAGGTTTAAAGAAAACGCGATATGCAATTTGGAAAAGGTATATGCGAAAAAGGTAAGTATAAATAATAGCTACATACAAGCAAAAGCTCGATCCCCCTCGTTTGCAACGAGGGGTTAGTTGTCAATCGTTTTCAACGTTAAAGTAATGGTGCTTATATTAGGAAGCCGATGCGATATTACTCAACACCCTCAAGGTTTTCGAAACCTTGAGGGTGTTAAATACCAAAACCTCCCGATCCCCCTCGTTTGCAACGAGGGGTTAGTTGTCAATCGTTTTCAACGTTAAAGTAATGGTGCTTATATTAGGAAGCTGATGCGATATTACTCAACACCCTCAAGGTATTCAAAACCTTGAGGGTGTTAAATACCAAAACCTCCCGATCCCCCTCGTTTGCAACGTGGAGTTAGTTCTCAATCGTTTTCAACGTTAAAGTAATGGTGCTTATATTAGGAAGCCGATGCGATATTACTCAACACCCACAAGGTTTTCGAAACCTTGAGGGTGTTAAATACCAAAACCTCCCGATCCCCCTCGTTTGCAACGTGGAGTTAGTTCTCAATCGTTTTCAACGTTAAAGTAATGGTACTTATATTAGGAAGCCGATGCGATATTACTCAACACCCTCAAGGTATTCAAAACCTTGAGGGTGTTAAATACCAAAACCTCCCGATCCCCCTCGTTTGCAACGACGGGTTAGTTGTCAATCGTTTTCAACGATAAAGTAATGCAACTGATTTTAGGAAGCCGATGCGATATTACTCAACACCCTCAAGGTATTCAAAACCTTGAGGGTGTTAAATACCAAAACCTCCCGATCCCCCTCGTTTGCAACGTGGAGTTAGTTCTCAATCGTTTTCAACGTTAAAGTAATGGTGCTTATATTAGGAAGCCGATGCGATATTACTCAACACCCACAAGGTTTTCGAAACCTTGAGGGTGTTAAATACCAAAACCTCCCGATCCCCCTCGTTTGCAACGTGGAGTTAGTTCTCAATCGTTTTCAACGTTAAAGTAATGGTACTTATATTAGGAAGCCGATGCGATATTACTCAACACCCTCAAGGTATTCAAAACCTTGAGGGTGTTAAATACCAAAACCTCCCGATCCCCCTCGTTTGCAACGACGGGTTAGTTGTCAATCGTTTTCAACGATAAAGTAATGCAACTGATTTTAGGAAGCCGATGCGATATTACTCAACACCCTCAAGGTATTCAAAACCTTGAGGGTGTTAAATACCAAAACCTCCCGATCCCCCTCGTTTGCAACGTGGAGTTAGTTCTCAATCGTTTTCAACGATAAAGTAATGGTGCTTATATTAGGAAGCCGATGCGATATTACTCAACACCCTCAAGGTATTCAAAACCTTGAGGGTGTTAAATACCAAAACCTCCCGATCCCCCTCGTTTGCAACGAGGGGTTAGTTGTCAATCGTTTTCAACGATAAAGTAATGCAACTGATTTTAGGAAGCCGATGCGATATTACTCAACACCCTCAAGGTATTCAAAACCTTGAGGGTGTTGAGTAAATAGACTTTTGGAAGCAGGTACTAATTGCGATTGATTCAAGAACTACTGCGACATTAGAGCAGCAATTCTTCTGAGATTTATACTTGCGTCACAGAAAAAAGTTTACAAAAAACAAAGTCACCATTCGATGATTTGTAAATCATTCTTAAATTTGAAAAATAACACGCAACAGCTTCGCGCCTATCGTGAGATCTTATGGGATAATAGGGAAGGGTTATTTTGAGAATAAAAGGGTTAGCGGGCTGCGTAAAAACGCCTCGCACAAATGATAAAATTGGAAATTAAAAGACGAAGATGAATTTTGAACAGCTTTTTAAACAAATTTCTCCCGAAGAAATAGGTGACAATTTCAATATATTTGACCTGGTGGGAAAAGATTTTTATGCGATTACAGCGGGAAAGAAGGAGCATTATAATTCAATGATAGGGAGTGGGGGCGGATTTGGACTTTTTTTCAAAAAACCGACCACCTGGTGTCTTTTTCGAAAAGACCGTTACACACTTGAAATAATTCAAAAAGAGCAAACCTATACACTATCGTTTTTTCCGAATGAATATAAGGATCAAATGCTTTTTTTGGGACGTAAGTCAGGTAGAGATAGCGAGAAAATGAAAGAAGTTGAATTAAAAAGCATTCAGACTCCTTCAGGAAATATGTCCTTCAAAGAATCCAAACTAATTATTGAGTGTACATTAACCGCGATTACAACACCGAATCCTGATGATTTTTATTCACAAGAATCGAAAGATTATATTGATGAGGCGTATAAAGATGTTAACGATCATCGTAGTCTTGTATTTGGATTAATTACTCATGTTTGGATAAAAAAAGAGGCTCTATGACGAATCGTGTGGGTAAATTTTGTAAACTGCTTTCAAAGGGATGATTCAATGGGCAGCTGGTTTTTGGCAACTTGCAGCTGGCATGATAGTGCTAACTATCAGTCTTAAATCCTTTAAAAAAGATATTTTCTGATTTCATTTGTAGGCGGTCCTGCCAATTGCCAGTATCTTAAAGCCTAGAGCAATCATTACAAAATCCAATTCCCATTCCATACGTCATAGAGCCATATTTATCTGATGTACATGTTTTTAATATATTACAGACCGACTCTGATCAGGCTATTCGACCATGTTAGGAATGAAAAAGGTAAAAGTGAACATACTAACTCCTGATCAGGATTTCCTGATCCATCCCTTTTTTATGCTTATGAATCAGATCAATTAACTTTTGAATGGAGATGTCATCAATAGCCTTCGTATTAAAGTTGATACGTTGCTCGTTATAACGCGTACGGCTTCCGAATTTTCGGATCAATTCATCGATATTTTCGGGGATAAAAAAAGAAGCTTTGTTGCCGAGATGTTTCCTAAACTCATTCAGATAAATACCAATACCCGCAAAATCAAAATCGCCATAATGAAGATATTTATTTGGAATGGACTTAAGCCATTTTATCTGATCTTTACTTTGATTCTGCGGATAACGGCTTACGAACAGGGGTTTTAATTCGCTAAATAAATAACGCTGACGTTCGATGTACCGGAAGTTCTCTGGATTTTCGATTCCGACAATTGTAATATCGGAGGCAGGTATAAAAGTTTCGAAATCGCAGATAAAACTAAAAGTGCCCGACACCGGATTTACAATGTATGTTTCACCGTTTAAAGTTGAAGGAATGGGTTCGTAACAATTGACTAAAAACCCTTTAAATGACCGGATTGCTTTCGACTTCGAATCGGTGGATACAGCGACGAGGTCGGCCCGGATAAGGTCTTCCTTTTTGATGACCTCGATGTACTTTTCGAGATCGTCAATTGAATAATGGTTTAGCAGATATAATTTTAATTGCTGTTCGTCAATCAATTGTATGGTACTCCTCCTTTTGCCGGGCCGAAGCAGGATTCCATCTTCGATCAATTCCGCAACAATCGGATGCTTTAGTTTCCCGGATGCGATTTTTTCTCCGCCGATCAGTAAAAGAAGTTTTTCTGCGATACTTAAAGGCAGCTCCATTACCTTTCCCTATTATTAGTTATCAATCGGTTAACTATCGTTACGTTATTGTTGTCTTTCGCGAGCTTGTAGGTGTAACGGTAAGCAAGCGCATCGAATGATTGTGGGGAACTGTTAATCAAATTGATGTTACGGTCGTTAGCAAATTTTAAGATTCCTCGAACATTGGTTGGATGAAGTTTCCCGATTTCGTCCATCATACAATGAAGCCTGAAATCCTTGAACCGGTTTTTCGTCGCCCCCTCTTTAAATACATTCAAAAGCATGATGTTGATCATGGCTTTTACCAGTACATCGGTGCCATCGGACCCGACATTCGCAATGTTCTGTACCCAGTTGGTATCGTTATCGTTTTCGATAATCTTAAACTCAAGTTCGAACGAATCGGAAAGATTAATGTCGTTGTGTTTGTAGTTAGCTATCTCTTTCACCAATTGGGTTAAGAATCCAACAGCCTTCTTATTCTTTGCATCACGATTAAGTTCGTTGGTCGAGAAAAGATTGGCTTCACCAAGATCGTTAATGCTTTCTACATTGAATTTTTTTATTTCCGTCAGCAGATGAACCACTTCGTTGGCACTTTGAACAACTCGTAGTTCAATACTCTTGATCACACCGACGAAGTTCTTTTTGACGAAATCTTTGTTGATATTATCGATCACTTCACTAATATCGGCCTCCTTCGATTGCAATTCGGTTGTCTCTTTTCCTATTTGTTTGATGATATCGGCAAAAAGTTCGTTGACCCGTTTCTCAAACAGCGAGATCTTATCCTCTTCGATAAACTCTTTCAGATCTTCGGCAAACTGGAAATATTCGGATTGCTGAATAAGGTTTGTTTTAAAGCTGAAAATGTTCCGGTCGGAGAAATTGCCATTGAATTTATTGACCGACTCCTGAAGTTCGCGGTAACGCTCTATCCCCGAATAATAGGCGATATTTAATTCGTCGATGATTTTAGAACAACGTTTTTCGGTTTTAAACTGGTGGTCGGCTTCGAACGATAATTCGGGAATACTCTTGAAGCAATCGGTCAGTTCGAACGATTTGTATTTTTCGAGATCTTCGGTAATTGTATCAAGTTGATGTTTTATTGAATCGATCGTAATTTGCAACAGATCGACCGCTTCCTGAAGCTGCTGCTTTTGTGCGTCCGATTTTGTCTGTTCGGTAGCTAACTGGTTTTCGAGTATCGATTTCTGATTTTTGAACTGTGTTGTCTTGTCAAAAAGTTCACGTTTGTCCATGTTGTATTCAGCTACTTTGTCTCTGACGGATTCAATAAATTCCAGTTCAACGCTGAGTGTATTTAGTTTTTCGTCGATCGCGGAAATCTGTTGTGTGTCGGCACCTTTTGAATCAAGTTCGAGTTTTTGTGCCAATTTTAACTGGTTGATGCTTTTCGATGTCTCCCCTTTAGCTTCAGCGATTTCGGCATTGATCCGGCTAATTGCATTTGTCACCTTCAATTGTTCCGCTTTCACCTTGTTCTCTTTTTCCTTCTTTTTACCCCCAATCGTTGTTTTAATCCGATTTTCGACCTCGATAAGTGAGTTTTCGGCAATGATTTTTTCCTCGCTTAACTTTTGAAGGTTGATTTCGATCGTTTCGAGGACACTTGCCTTTTCATCCTCTGCTTTTTTGAAGAATTCTTCGTAATTAACCTTCGCTTCGACCTGTTTTTTACCATTCTGATCGATGGCATATTCGCAATTAACGATGGCTTCGCGGAGCTTGACTATTTTAGGCTGATGTTTGTTTTTTAATTTCTCGAGATCGGCGGTTAACTGCAGGGTGAGAATATTGAAGTTATTCTGAATGGCTTCAATCTGACTGTTAATTTCAGTTATATCGTTTTCGTAATCAACCACAGTCTTTACCGATTTGGTAATTTCTGAAAGGGCTAACTTTACGCCATAAAAACTCAGATCGTTACCGGGAACCTTTTCGGGAGATAACCCCGACTTAAATAAAATATGATCTTCATCAATGACTTTACCGATCGTTTTCTCCCATCCGGGATACTCCTTGTTGAGCCATCCATAGAGTGAATCTTTGCTGTTTTCGATCTTAAAATTGATCGACAAAATATTGTCGTTATGAACTTTAATCTGCGCAGTAAATGCCTCTCTGCGGTTGGTGATCTTCTCTTCTGCGCGGTCCTTATCCAATTCCCATTGTTTTTTAATGGTTTCGGCTTCGGATTTGTGTTGTTTTATTTCGCTCTTCGCAACCCTGATATTTTCGACATATGTATGCAATTCGTTTTTCCATTGCTCTATTTCTGCCTCGAAAAATCGTTTGTTTTTTGCGCCGGCTTTCTTTACTTTCAGATCGTTGATCGCCCCTTGTTTCTCTTCAACCAAACGTGATGCCAGTTCAAGTTCTGCCTGATGTTGCTTTTTGATCTCATCGTAAAGCTGTTCGTAATCTCCCGAAAGCGTTTCTTTAAAGTTCAGCAGGGTATTATTGACCGTGTTTATTTCGGTATGCCTCGAATTTTCGAACTTGAACAGCTGATTGGTCAGTTGGTCGATTTGTGCTTCATACTTTTGATTGATGTCAGTAAACTTCGCTTCGAGGATCAGCTTTTGTTTCGTGTGGTGTTTTCGCTCGCTCTCCAGATCTCCTTTTTTGGCAACCCTTGCAATCAAATTGCCGATGTCCATTTTGGCATATTCATCGGCCTTTTCTCTTGCTTTTTTTAAATTGCTGTCTAATACATTTATCTTAGCTGTAATTGTATCCCGCTTTGCATTAAATTTCTTATCAAGGTCATTGATCTTAAAAATCAACTGCGCGCGCTTGTTGTTTTCAGTGTCAAGCTTATCGTTAATTTGGGGCTGTTGCTGTTTGATTTCGTCGAGTTGCCAAACCAGTTCACCTGCCAGTTTCTTTTTCTCGCGCTCAAGGTATTTGATGGCCGATAAGGTGGTCACTACTTTGTCTGCTTGCTTGCGCACGATTATCTCGCCACTTTTCGTTTTCTCGGTCCATTTCTGAATATCGCCAAGCTGGGTGTCGAAATCTTTCAAGTGATGCGCGTATTGTGTCAGATCAATTTTGATCTCTTCTTCATTCAGCGATTTGATAATCGTATCTTTAATAAACTCGCTCTCTACCTTGTAGTTAAGAAAGACATGCTGAATGGCGCGCGGAATATTCTGGTACTGCTTGCTCTCGAGCAGGGAATATTTTCGAAACTCAGCTCCCAGCGATTGACTATTTCCGTAAAGGATATTGCGGTAGTCTTCGAATAATTCTATCTTACGGGTATAGTTAAAATCTTTGCCGATTGCCAATTTAATCTTGTCCCACGATTCAAGTATCTTCCCTTCACCGTCGATAAAAAGTTGTTTGTCGTACTGCGTATTTAGAAAACGGAAGCTTGGTTTGCCCTGAGATTTGGATATCAGGATGCAGAATGGTCCGGTTTCGCGGACCACTTCGTAGATGATATAGGAGTTCTGATAGGGCAAATAGAACTCTGCAAAGTTTTTCTTTCCTATGGGTATTCCTAACTTTAGTTGGTTGGCATTGTAGAAAAAAAGCAGTGCCCGTAAGAGTGTGCTCTTGCCCACGCCCTGTGTACCGATGAAATGGACATTACCGTCAAGGTTAACTTCGGCATATTTTATTTTTGCACTTTCTATAAAGACAATTTTACTCAGGTATCTCATTGATTACGTTTTCTGATATGTTAATAGACATGACCAATTGCTCAAGATAAGCGAATGCTGATAAGACTTTAAACTGATTGGCGATTTTGTTTTCGAGACCGATAAATTTATCCTTCTCGAGGTCGCTCAGTATTTTATCGATGATTTCGTTGAAATTCTCTTTTCCGCCGGTATGTTTTTTCAACCCTTCGAGTTTCGATTTGAGTTCAGCATCCAGTTTTAGCCTGACCAAAATATCGGAAGGGGAGAAACGGTAACCAGAACCAAAAGAGTTATCGAATGTCTTGAGGAAATCGAGGATGTCGATCCATTTAAATGCCTGATCAATTTTCCGTTCCAGATCGACTTTACTTTCGGCACGCGAGAAATAATAGTATTCGGCACCTCTTTCGAGGATGAAATCGATGCGCAGGAAATAGTCGTATAAATATTCGAAGTTCTGTTCTTCGTCGATTACTGAATAGAGTTTACGGATCGACTCGTCGGGACTATTCGAACAAATAAATTGTCCCCGGCTAAGAATCTCGAATATAGCTGCAATTTGTTTAGGTGCTTCCATAAATGATTATTTGGGATAAACTATGGCGTATTCAACGTCCTGGTTTGAGTCGAACTGATCGGTTACCTCAAACGAAGACTCGTAAAGTGAGATCAACTGGCAATAAACGGTCACTTTGTCTTCGAACGAAAGATCTGTCTCAAACTGATAAGCCAAAACGAAATCAAAAAGCTGATGGCCCGAAGCCAGAAATCCATTCCTGACTTCTTCCAGATTGATTTGAATTTCTTCTTCGGTAGTCGAATTCAGGTATGCTTCCGATATATCAGGCGCCAGGTGAGCTTTGATATATTTAGTTGTTTTTTGCTTCGCAGCCACCTTTTTAATGCTTTGGCTTGCCTCGTCATTATTCGTGAGATGATCGAGCGAGAGCTTTATGTAATAGACTGGATTTGCCTCAAAAACTAACAGGTTGTTTTTCCCAATAATCTTATCGATATCGGTGGAGGCCCTGATCGTAAATTGATCTCTTAAATATTTTATCTGACGTAGTTTTTCGATAACAACGCTCTGATATTTAATTTGATTTAAGTATTCGATGATCTGTTTCTGAATCTCAATCAGGTTGTGACGACATTCGTTCAATTGTAATTTTAAATAGTTGATTACGCTATACAATTCATCATCCAAAGCCGTTTTGAAAAAAGTTTGCTCATCATCATTGATCAATTTATAGGTTTGCTCAATCAATGTGTTGATGTCGATTCGCTTTTGATCCAGATTTTCGAGTTTGGCCTTTTTTACCTTATAGTTTGGCTCATTCTTGAAGGTATTATCGGTGTTTCGCTTTAGGTCGACAATGTTTCGAAGTGTGATAAGACCAATTCTTCGGATCGCATTTTTAACCGATCGCAGGTAATTATTCTTCCTGTTTTCGTTGTTCTCCTTCAGGTAGTAGAGGATGTACTCTTTGACATTCTGGATATTCGTATTGATGGATGAGATGTTTATCTCCTCGTTTATTTCGAGAACATCTTCAAAGAATTGTAAAAACTGATCGTCAATTTCTAAAAAGCCTCCATTTTGCCTGATTACAGAGTGGTTGATCAGGTATTGGATCCGCTCTTCGTTAAAGTCGACGATTTCCAAAGCCATCTCATACTTGTAGGATAATGATTTGCGTTTTTCGAACATCTCGGTGAGGAGTTTTATTTCCCGCTGAAGTGCTGATAATAATTCTTTTATGGAGGTGAAAGTGTTCATATTACAGGCTGACGAAAAAAGGAGCAATCATAATTTCTCATGGTTATTTTGCAAATTGAAGTTTAGAAAATGACCTAAGGGTTGGTTTTAATGTTCATTTTTATTCAGTTATAGGTCCTAAAAAATTTTCTTTCAACTTATACTTCACAAATCTACTAAACTGATTTATGATTACCAATATTTAAACAGACCTAATACAAACAAAGCTATTTTTAAATTTCTGGAGGGTTAACAGTGCCTTTTTTGCTCTATAACGTTTGGCAGGAGTGATTGGATTTTGTAATGTTTGCGGCTCGCATTAACGACTGGCAGTCCCGCATAAAAAAGAATCTGCATTATCTTAATTTTTAAGAGATTATTATCAAATAGTTAGCATGATCATGCTAATTGCAAGTTGCCCAAAGCCAACTGCTATATGCATAATCCATTTGAAAGCGGTTGCAAGATTTACCCACACGATTTGTCAAAGTGTCAACATTAATTTTGACCCCGGCTTTTGGTGCCAACATTGAAAATGACGTTTTACAAATATAGGCCGTAGTAATCGTAGGAACTTTTTTATTGTTTCAATTGTTTTTTAGTTTCTATGTTTCTGTTTTTTAAGTAGATATAGTAGTTAAGATGGTGGCTGTGGTTTCTATTGTTCCTATTGTTTTTATGTTACTATAATTCTGTGGTTTAAGTAGATACGGTGGTTAAGATGGTTGCTGAAGTTTTCCTACGTTTTTCCTACGGTTTATGTGGTTACTATTGTTCCTGAAGTTTCTATGTTTCTATGGTTCATGCGGTTACTGTGGTTTATACGTTTCCTACGGTTTTCCTACGGTATGTATCGTTTCTTTCATTTCTATAGTTTCTGTGGTTTCTATTGTTTCTATTGTTCCTGTGGTTGCTAAGTTTCTATGGTTCATGCGGTTACTGTGGTTTATACGTTTCCTACGGTTTTCCTACGGTATTTATCATTTTTGTGGTTACTTTTGTTCCTGTAGTTTCTATGTTTCTATGGTTCATGCGGCTACAGTGGTTTATACGTTTCCTACGTTTTTCCTACGGTATGTATCGTTTCTGTGGTTCCTATGGTTGCTGAGTTCCTACGTTATTTTTCCGTTTCCTACATTATTCTTACAGCTTATAAGTTCTTATGGATCAGGCGTTACCTTCGATTCTAATGCATTATTCCTGCAATTTTCCTACGGTTCGTTATGTTTATAAATACCTATGGATCAGTTGTTTAATTCGGTTTTCCTTCGATATTCCTACGTTCCTACTTTCCTACGTTCCTATTTTGTAAATCGGGTTCATTCATGATCAGAAATTTTGGGTTGAACTAACTGATATTTTTTTTACAGATTATTTGGTGATGCCTTGTTCTGCAGCGGACTTTTGTTGGCTCTGACCAACAATTCATGAAGTCTTCACATGTAAATTTTGAAAAAATTATTTGCCGAGCAATGCAACTGCGAATATCAAAACTGTTGGAACAGTGGTAAAACCATAAAGCAATATGACGTAATGCACAAAAGTTATCATCCCAATCACCTGACAGCCTTTGACTTTTACAGCAGCGATCAATAACCTTGCAACGGAATTATTACATTTTCTCTAAATTTTAGTGGGTAAACATCTTAGTCCGGATTATCCACTTATCGCGAAATACCCAAAAAACGCTTCCAATTGCTCCACCTAAAAGATCTAAAAAAAAGGCAGAAATAAATGCAACAGGAGGAACAGATGTTGACAATGATGTTGCTTTGGGTAGCGGTCAGCTAAATCTTAAATCAATTCTGAAGGAAGCCAGAAAGGCAGGAATTAAGCATTATTACATAGAAGACGAAGGCACCTATTACATAAGGCAGGTGCCCCAATCGATGACTTTTCTGAAAAGCTTGAAATATTAATGATAAGTATAGAATAACATTTAGTGGGTTTTGAAATCACTCCAGGCTTTCCAGCAATAGAATACGCTCAAGTATCAAAGAAAACGAGCCCATCAATGCGGCATTCTCACCAAATCCTGCAGTAACGATCGGAACAGAGCGGGAAACACCACTCAGCTCATAATTCATAACCTTTTTGCGGATTTTATCAATCATCATTTCTCCATTCTGAACAAGACCTCCTGACAACACAATACACTCCGTATTGAACAGTTTAATCAAAGTGTCGATTCCAATGCTAAGATATCCTGCAACCTTATCCACTATTTTATTAGCCAGACGATCACCATTCTTTGCCGCTTCAAAGACCAACTTGGCATCAATATCTTCTGATTCAATTGAATGCAGGACACTGCCCTTATCTGACTTTGCAAGTTCCCTGGCAATATCTGCTAGTCCATAGCCGGAAGCAAGCGCCTCCAACGTTCCCGAAATTCCTTCAAGACCTTTCCTGGTGCTATGTTTATCAACAACGATATGCCCGATCTCGCCCGAAATTCCATCAACGCCACCAAAGAGTTTGCCGTCGATGATGATTCCTGATCCAATACCATATCCCAGGTTGATACAGATAAAATTTCTGTAATCCTTACCCACTCCGTAAAGCAGTTCACCCAAGGCAATCAAATGGGTAACATTCCCAAGTGCTATTTTTAAATTCGTGTATTTTTCAAGTGCTTCCTGAATGTTAACATTCTTCCAGCCAAAAATCGGAGAATATTCAATAATGTTAGTATTTTTATTGACCATGCCACAAACGGCAATGCCAATTCCCCACAGTGTCAGAGACTTCTGACGGGCACGGTCACAAAGTTTCACAATTAGTTCGCCAACCTGTTCCATAACCCCATCGAATCCCTTTTTTAGATTCGTAGGCACATGGATTTCAAAGATAAATTCCCCATCCAGATTTGAAAGTGCCGTACGAATAAAAGTGGCTCCCAAATCAATGCCGATTACATAGTTTTCTTTTGAATGAAAGTGGATCAGTTGTGGAGGCCTGCCTCCAATCGAAGAGCCAATCCCATCGGTTTGTATCAGATTTAGTTGAACAAGACTTTCAACAATCCGGGTAACAGTGGGTGCACTCAGGCCCGACATCCGGATTATTTCAGCCCGTGTGATTTCCTTTTCATTTCTGATCAGCTGCAACACTTTTATTTTGTTCTGATTACCCTGTAAATCGGTGTTCTCGATTTGATTCCTCTTTTTTATCATCTTATTTACCCGACTTTGTAAAACATTTTACAACCGCTAAACTACAGATAAAAGAACTCATCAGCAAACGACTAATAAAAATATGAACACAACAAAGTGATGCATGAATGGTAATTTTATTACTTTTGTAAAGATGTGAAATAAAGTATCCTCTTTAACCCTATTTATGAATACGAAATACAGCTTTGCCGTTTTATCCTTTGGGATTATCTTTTTAGGTTCAAGTATGCAGGGAGCATGCCAGTCAACCAAAAATGCGAACAATTATCAAGGGAAACCATATAATGACTCACTTTATAAGTGTGGCGCCCAAACCATTCCCGGAAAAATCCAGTGCGAATATTACGATTTCGGAGGCGAAGGGGTTGCCTATCACGATACCGATCCGGAAAATAATGGCAGTGGGAAACTGAACCCTGCCGATGGCTCTTATTTGCATGAATTCAGGATGAATGAAGCTGTCGACATTTCGTACACCAAATTTCAGGATCCGCCGATCGATAACAATGCCTTTAATCTGGTTGAACCCGAAAAAGATCAGTTGTACGTGGGCTGGACCAAACCCGGCGAATGGATTAAATACACCGTAAACGTAACGCAGGCAGGAACCTATCAGCTTGGGATCATGTTCACGTCAAATAAAAACGGAAAGATTTCAATCGCTGTAAATGATAAAGATGCCACTGGCCTGATTACAATCCCATCGACAGCCAATGAAAAAGAAACTGTCCAGTGGCGAAACTGGCACCACTGGAACTACCTTGATAATATTGCCCAAATCAAGCTAAATAAAGGAATTCAAACGATTACCCTGCATACCGAAGAATTGGGTGATATGAATTATGACTATATCAATTTTAAAAAGATTAAATAACAACTTAAAAATCTGAATATGAATACTGAAGAAAGAATTCAAAAACTTCCGGAATGGATTAAACGGATCGTGAACTTCTTAAAGAAAATGCGCCTTCCGGCAAAAGCTGTTTATATTTCGATGTCAGTACTGGCAACGGTTTGGTTCCTGATTCGGGTCATTCCCAAGCCATCCAGAGCAATGTACCCCTGTATGCAGGTTGCAGCCCCGATGATGTCGGGTTTTGTAATTTGGATTTTGGCTTTTTCAGGAGCGACGCTTGCATTCCGAAAAGCAAAACTTCAGTTTATTCAGGCCAAATATTTTGCTGCAGGGTTATTTCTGATTCTTGGCATTGGTGCTACCTCAGTTTTGGTATCCAAATCTTCGAAGGAAACGAAAGCCGAAAATTTGAAAATCTGGTACAAACCCAATATTCCACTGGGCGAAGCCAAAGGGATGTTTCCAGGTCGAGTAGTTTGGGGTCATAATCCACTGATTGCCAGTTGGGACGGAAAAACCGGATTCTGGTGGGAAGATAAGTTCAACAATCAGGAAGAAACCGACAAACTTATGGCTCAAACCCTGACCAACCTGACAAATACAAAAGATGAGAAAAAATCATGGGATGCTTTATTCCGTTTTTACAACAAAACCAAAAAGAAAGCCGATGCCGGATATAAAGCCGGACAAAAAATTGCCATCAAAATTAACATGAATAACGTGGATGCACACGAAAGCAACAACCGGATTAATGCAAATCCTCAGGTGGTTCTTTCCTTATTGAATAGTTTAATCAAACAAGGAGGTGTTCCCGAAGAGAATATTACGGTAGCCGATCCAAGCAGGTTCATCACCAACAATATCTTCGACAAGTGTCATGCCGCTTTTGCAAAAGTACATTTTATAGATCACAATGGTGGAGACGGGCGCGAAAAGGCCACTTTTACCGAAAATGGCTTTCAGTATTCTTTTGATTTCGACAAACAAACCAAGCGGTTGGCAACCTGCTTTGTGGAAGCCGATTATGTGATTAATCTGGCGTTGATGAAAGGGCATGTCAGCCAGGGAGTAACGCTAAGTTCCAAAAACTTTTTTGGTTGTTTGGATATTGAAACCGACTGGCGAAAAAATGCACATGGCAGTGGTTTCAGTCAGAATCGTGAAGGGAAAAGACAATATTCGGTTTATCCCGACTTTATGGGGCATAAAGATTTAGGCGCCAAAACAATGCTTTTCCTGATTGATGGAATCTATGGAAATAAGTTTGTAGATGGCATTCCTGAGTTCAAATGGAACCTTTCTCCTTTCAACAGACAATGGCCAAACAGTTTGTTCGCTTCGCAGGATGGTGTTGCCATTGAATCAGTTGTGCTTGATTTTGCACTTACCGAATGGCCTGACGCACCTGATATGATGTATAGCGATCATGCAATGGAAGAAATGGCTTTGGCCAACAACCCGCCTTCGGGAGTGAAGTATGATCCTGAACGGGATGGTACTACGCTCGGAAGTCTTGGTGTAACCGAGCATTGGAATAACCCAATTGATAAAAAATACAGCAGGAACCTTGGTAAGAACAAAGGGATTGAATTGGTTTATTCACTGGTTAAGAAATAGTTCTGCCGGACTAAATTTGACATCTTAAAACAAACTATACACAAATGAAACGAGCATGGTATGACAAACACAAAATAGGATGTTTATCCGTCAGCTGACGGATTCATGCGAGTTCGACACCGGTGGTACATTCAAAATAATGATGCTGCCAATACGATTTGAATATTAATGTCTTACAAAAATTTAAACGTGTGAAAGTTTTATTCATTGGCGGAACCGGGAACATCAGGTCCAGTGTGAGCAAACTCGCGCTTCTAAAAGGGGTGGATCTTTACCACCTTAACCGCGGTAATAGGCCATCGGTTGAAGGAGTGAATGAAATCATTGCAGACATTCGGAATTTGGAGCAAACAAAGAAAATGCTTGCCAGCCATCGGTGGGATGTAGTAGTTAACTGGATTGCATTCACTCCGGAAGACATTTCACGAGACTTTGAACTTTTCGAGGGTAAAATCGGGCAATACATTTTCATTAGTTCTGCTTCGGTGTACCAAAAACCTCCGCTGAATCTCTATATCACCGAATCCACCCCGCTGAAAAATCCTTACTGGCAATATTCAAGAGATAAAATTGCCTGCGAAGATCTCCTGACAAACTTATATCGTGAACGCGATTTTCCGATGACCATCGTCCGACCTTCGCATACCTACAATACGGTGATACCGGTCACTTTGGGTGGTTGGGAGGAATATACGGTGGTTGACAGGATCCGAAAAGGTTTGCCTATAGTCGTTCAGGGTGACGGAACTTCGTTGTGGACGGAAACGCATTCCGACGATTTTGCCAAAGGTTTTGTTGGGTTGATGGGAGATCAACATGCTATCGGTGAGGCATTTCACATTACCTCGGATGAAGTCCTTTCGTGGGATCAGATTTATCGATCGCTGGCTAATGCGGTCGGTTGCCAGGCAAAAATCGTGCATGTTTCCAGTGATGCTATTTGTAATTACGCTGATGTGTTTGGTTATCCATCAGTTCGGGGAAGTCTGTTGGGCGACAAATCGCACTGTGCCATTTTCGACAATTCAAAGATCAAGCGGTTCGTGCCTGATTTTGTCGCTATAATCCCATTCTCTGCGGGTATCAGGCGGACACTTGAATGGTTTGAAGCTGATCCTTCGAGAATGGTCGTCAAAGAAGAAACCAATCGTTTTCTGGATGAACTCATAAAGAACTTTGGATAAGGATTAGTAAAATCAATCAGGATGAGAAAAATCTTAACGCTTAGTCTTTGTATTGCCTTTTCGATATACGTTTCCTTTTCGCAGAATCCGGTTTCCGAAAATGGACAATTGCAGGTTATCGGTCACCAATTGTATAACGAACAGGGGAAACCTCTTCAATTGAGGGGAATGAGTCTGTTTGGCCTGATGCATATGCCCGAATGTGTGACCTGGCAAAGTTTTAAACTCATGAAAAATGAATGGAAAGCGAATGTGATCAGGGTGCCGGTTTACATGGCCAATTATAGTAACCCAAACAACTACAATCAAAATCCTGACTGGAACAATGCGCTCATCGACAGCACAATCAAATGGTCGGAACGGCTTGGTATATATTGCATCATCGACTGGCATAACGATCGGTATGGAAGTCCGAATGATTTGAATCACAAAAAAGCAGATTCCTTTTTTAAGCTGATGTCAACCAAATACGCCGGAAAGAAAAATGTGATTTATGAACTGTTCAACGAACCTTACGGAGAAATTGTCACATGGGATACCATAGCCAACTATGCCAACCGGATTATGCCAATTATCCGAAAAAATGACCCGAAAGCAATAATCCTGATTGGAATTCCACAATGGGATCAAAAGCTTGAAAAAGTTGACACCGGGAAGTTGAACGACACAAAAAATGTGATGTACACCTTTCACTTTTATGCAACTTCGCATAAATCTCTGTATCCAATGTTTATAAGCCAGATTCACCGCATTCCGGTTTTTGTAAGTGAATGGGGAACCTGCGAATCTTCTGGTATGGGGAACCTGGATTTGGAAACCAGTTCCAAATTTCTGAACACCATGAAACAGCATATTCTTGATATGGATACCGTCACCATTAGCTGGTGTAATTTCAGTTATGGCGATAAGAAAGAAAGCACTTCTGTCCTGAAGCCACGAAGTTGTGCCGATGGTTTATGGGACAACACCACTCCTGGCGGGGATTTCATCAAATATTGGATCAAATACAATACTGCTCCGGAAAATAAAATCAAGTAAAGAAAAATATATGATACAATTAAAAGGGAAAAATGCCCTCATAACAGGGTCGAGCCGCGGAGTTGGCCAACAATTGGCCCTCGCGCTGACCAAACTGGGTTGTAATGTAATTGTACATGGAAGAACCCCGGAAAGTTGTGCAAAAACACTCGGTCTTCTTAGCAATTCAGGAGTTAAAGTTTACTGTGTATCCGGCGAATTGTCCGATGAAAAACAGGTTCAGGGTGTAATCCAACAAGTTCGGGACCTGAACATTCAAGTTGATATCCTGTACAACAACGCCGCTGTCATGACTCCATATCACAAAGATTATTGGGATCACAATTGGGACGAATGGATGCTGACCATGAAAGTCAATGTATTCGCTATGTATAGTTTATGTGGTGCATTCATTCCGGCGATGATCGAAAACGGTTTCGGACGGGTAATTAACCTGACTTCCGGAATCATGCATCAGCCTGAACTTGCACCTTATGGGGCATCGAAATGGGCCGCGAATAAATTGACCGATGATCTTGCCGTAAAGCTCGAGAATACCGGAGTTCGGATCAATTTGCTCGATCCGGGTTGGCTTCGTACCGATTTGGGCGGTCCAAATGCCGATCACGCAGTTGAAGATACTTTGCCCGGCGCTTTAGCTCCGGCACTCGTTGACGATGATGGCCCGAATGGACAATTTTTTTCGGCAATCGATCATAAACTGGATGTGGAATTATTCAAAAGATTGTTATCCTGATTCCTATTGAAAATTTTAAAACTTTTCAGCATGTTAAATAAGTTGTGTGTTCCAGGACTGATCGTCTTGTTGGGATTGTTTTCGTCAGCTACTATTCAGGAAAGAGAAAAAGTGATTCAAATTGATCTGACCAAAATCCTGAATGCCAGGTCGGTTACCACGCTCGCCGGTGGAAAACTTGTTACCTGGACGAAGGGCATCGATGGAAACGGTGAAGCCGACGGGTATCTGACGATGGCTGCTGCCGTTTTCATGGGCGACAAAGACCCAAAAGCTTTGCCCGGCAATCCATTGTTTTCGGCAAACGATAAGCATCCGGAGGTGTTGCTCCATTATTCAAACAACGACGGAGCTTCAAACCAGACACTTGCAGTAACTCATGCCGGGAGTTTCAGTTTTCAGGTTCCAACCAGCCATTATTCGGCTTTCTATTTGGCATTAACCAGTTCAGAAGGAGCTTCACAAATTACGGTCAAGCTGAATTATGCCGACGGAAGTGAATCAAAATCCTTTGAAGTGCCTGATTATTACATGGATCTTTCGCTAAACGACCCGAACTTATGTTACCTGGCTCATGATTTGGGCAAATGGGGAAAAACGAACAACATGGCCGAAAAAGATCATCACAACATTGATTTACTGAATATTCATCCCGATCCAAAACGAATAATGAAAAGCATTGATGTTGAAAAAACAGCACCCGGATATCTGGTTTTTTGGGCTGCAACAGGTGTGATAAAATAATTGTCGATAATTATCTGATTGGTTGTATTTTTAGATTAGTATTTACGTTGTTTAGTTAAGGCAATTCAATGCTGTCAGGCCCTTTGGACGCTGTCGGGTTAAACTATTTATCAGACCATTACTTCGAAAGACCTGAAAGCGTCTAAGCATAAAGCACTAACTAAACAACTTTGAATCACAATTGGATGAAACGCACTAATCGAATATCAATCAAATGCTTGAATGGATATTTCGATCTTAATAGGCAGGCATTTCGTCCAGGTCAGAAATATACGCTACTACTGCGTTTATTCAGATGTTAGTGGGCATTTTAAAAAAAGATAACAACTCGATTGATATGGAATCACAGATAAAATACATAGAATTAAAATCAGGATATTCAGACGATGGTCCTGCATGGATTGGTAAGGTAGAATTTTCGAAATCCGGAAAAACTGTTTATTTTAATGGACATGCTTTTAAAGGGAATGGACATGGTGGTTGCAGCGATATTGAGACTACAGAAATATATTGAATTACAGGAATAAAAAAAATGGACAAGACCGACATTGGGCGGGTACTGGTAAGATTAAAATTGATAAGGAAATCGTTGATGAGTATCCAGAGCTTATTGATTCAAAAAGTATTGACTTAAACAAATTTGAATTAGTTGATATTGTTAAAACAGATAAACAGAGATTTGCGGATATTGAAAATGGAACTATTGATTCTGTTGATGTTTTAGAGAAATATCAAGACTTACATGGATTGTCAATTAATGAATTAGAAGAGTTGATTGTGAGCATAAAACGAAGGGAGAGTTATACGAATCCTAATAATGGGCGGAAATTTATAACTATTAAAAGACTTGAAGCAGAAAAACTTTTGGAAAAAACTTAAAAGTTACAAATAGTTTATAAACAAATAAATACGACCATTTATCGTGTACTCCGCCCCAAGTGGTAAACACATCAGGAAGAGCCTCACTCACAACCGAGCAGTGGTTCTCGTATACAGCGGTTCGTAAAGATGTGAAGCATTTTCTCATAATACATAAGCTTACAAAGTCTGGTACTCTCTTTTGAACAGGCATTCCAAGGTGATCTTTGTATCCAGAAACGGGTACAGAGCAACCCTCCAGCCTCCAGTTAGTGTATTACTCCTGAAATAGTCATGGTTCAGTATCCTGGATAGTCCAATTGGACTGCTCTTAATCGAAATGATCAAAGAGGCGCAGGATTTCGAATTTTGCGAATACCAACTATTGTGAAAATTGCCTATGTTTACTTCAAATTGAACACTATGGAAAAGATCATAAATCCTCACATTTAATTATCATTTTCAAAGGTATTTTGAAAAATCCAATTCTTTTTGAACTAATCATTAGTGGCGACAAAAAAGCTTTTGACGAACTATTCCTCATTTATTACAGTGAATTGTGCCGGTTTGCCCTGGTATTTCTGCGCGATCAGGATGAGTCGGAAGAAGCCGTTCAGCGTATGTTTGTCAGGATGTGGGAGAACAGGCGCCGATTAACAATGCCTGACCATACCAGGTCGTACCTTTTAAAATCTACATACAACGAGTGTCTAAAGTTAATCAGGACTGAATCGGCACGGAAAAAGCACCATCAGAATTACTACCTCAATTTTATCAAAGAGAGTTCAGATGAAATCCGGACGGAACCCGATGAATTTATGCCACACTTGAACAAAGCCATTGAAAATCTTCCCGAAAAGTGTCGACAGATTTTCATCCTTCATAAGGTTGAAGGCATGAAACAAAAGGAAGTGGCTGATATATTGAATATTTCGGTAAAAACTGTTGAAAATCAGGTGGCCATTGCCATTTCGAAACTACGTACTGAGTTGAAGCCTGTTTTAAATCTTTTGCCAGCCTGTTTGCTTTTTCTCGAAATTTTTTGATACTTCTTTAGGGGATTTGTATATGAGCGGGTTCATAGTACAAAAAGAAAATGGAACCATTTCCTATCGATCAAATTATAGCTTCCATCGAAGGGCGGCTTATTTCGGATGAACGACACAAACTTGATAGGTGGCTTGCTGAATCCGCTGAAAATCAATTGGATTTTAATGAAATAAAGAAAGTTTTTGAGTCTACCGGTAAACTTAAAGTTGACTTCAACCCCGATGAACACAAAGCCTTACAAAAAGTAAATAGCCGGTTAACATCAAAGCGCTACCTCTATTGGATTCAAAGGAGCGCTGCCGCAGTCGTTCTATTATTCGTTGTAGCAAAGGCAATTCTGTTTATTTCGACTGAAACGAAATGGAATGAGCTGACAGCCATCTCACAGCAGATCATTTATTTGGACGACAGTTCTAAAATTGTACTCGCCGAAAATGCACACTTCAAATATCCCGTAAAGTTTGGCAGCAAAGAACGCGAGGTATTTCTGCAAGGCCGGGCTTATTTTGAAATTAAGCCGGATAAAAAGCATCCTTTTGTGATTAGTACTGATAATACAACTATTAAGGTGTTGGGAACAAAGTTTTTGGTTGACGCTTCAAATTCCAGACAGGAACGGGTTGTGGTTGATGAAGGTAAAGTAGCCCTTAGTCCGGTTAATTCGTTGCCTGATAAAACAGTATTTCTAACCAGGAATGCGATCGGTACCTGGAATGCTAACGACAACCAAATAACCGTATGTGAAAACTACGATACCAATATAAACTCAGCGCTTTCTGGTCGATTATCATTCACCGATACTCCGCTGAAAGAAATCATAAAAGATTTTGAACGTCATTATCAGGTGAAAATTGAACTGACCGACAAAAGCCTTGAATCGAGGAAATATACCGGAACTTTTAGCCATGTTGAACCTGAAAAAACCCTCGGAATAATTAGCATGTCGTTAAATATTTCGGTGGAAAAAAACGGAAATATCTATATTATAAGACCATGAAACTATTAATCAATATTTTCATATTTAGCGTACTGAGTGTTTGTGTCTGTTCTGCTCAATCTCCCCAAAGCACTACTTTTCTGAAGGTACTTACGCATCTTTCGGCTACACTGCACCTGGAATTAAGTTTTAGCTCAGATTTGGTAAACCTGAACGACAGTACCGATTTCGTGTTCAGTAGCCAAGCGGACAGTTGCATGGTGCAGATTGAAAGCATGGCTGGATTGAAACTTACAAAAAAGGAAGGTCATCTGGTCGTTCTGCCGGCTCCACCAAAAATTATCCGGATGCAAGGTGTGGTTATGGATTCGGAAACCAAAGAACTATTGCCTTATGCTTCGATGCAAATCAAAAATACGAGTGCCGGTACTACTACCAATTCAGAAGGCAAGTTCGATTTTAAGGTGGTGGCAAAATACATCGGTTACGAAATTGAGCTTAGCTACCTGGGCTATAGTTCTGTTATCCTTAAAATACCCCTGAACAGCGCCGAAAATGTAAAAGTTATGCTGGAACCGAAGCCTTACATGTTAAGTGATGTGTATGTGCTTCCTATGCAAATGCAAGCTATTGATATGGTGAAAAAAGCAGTTAAAAACATCAAACGAAATTATGACCGGACGACCGCGCAATACGATGCTTTTTACCGCAATACCAGTTTCCGCGATTCGCTGGTTTGCCAATTGATTGAGGCCGCGTTGCTCATCGAAGACAAAGGAATCAATAAACCTGTCGCTACTACAGAAATCAAACTACAGCAAATACGAAAAAGCAATAACTATCTGATTCCTAATAATAAATTAATGATGTTGGCCTTGGAGAAGGCATTTGGCGGACATCAAAACATTTTTTACCGTGCCTGTTCAAATATGGTGAGAAGCTATCAGGACGAATGGTGGTATCAACCTTTGACTCAATATGATCAATTCAAATACGAGTTTGAAGGAACTGAATGGTTGGGTGATGTAAAAGTATACAAAGTTAAATACATCTATGATTTGGTTTGCCCGGACGGGAAAAGATGGTCAGAGCACGAGGGATGGGATGATGGTGGATATTTATATATCAATGCCAATGATTGGGCAATCATAAGAATAGAAGGATATGCAAAAATTTCCCCACAAATGAGAAAACGTGGATACAAAGGAATTTATTGGAATAAAGGCGAAACAGAGTTTCAGAAAATTGGAGAAAAATATTATTTAAAGTACAGACACTTTACAGATTCAGGTGATGGAGTTCCTTTGACGGTTGAGAATCCGGAAGCCTCTAATGATCAACAAAAAATAAAGGAGATACAAAGTGCCGATGTTATCCTGCTGGTAACCAATGTGATTACCGAGCGACGCGATTTTGACAAGATTAAATACCGTGAAGTGCTGGTACGAGACGAAAATTCGTACCAAAAGAAATATCCGTACGATCCGGTCTTTTGGATGAATTACAATATCCTGAACGAAAAGCCGCTCCTGTCAAAATATATAAGCGACCTCGAAGCAGAAAAAAAACTGGAACAACAATTTGAAGAAAACTCGTCGAACCATGCTGAAAATAAGTAAACTCACCAAAAGGTTTGGAACTCAATCCGCGGTCAATGAACTGGATATTGAAGTAAAAGAACCCGGATTGTATGTATTTGTTGGGGCAAATGGTTCGGGTAAAAGCACGCTATTTAACCTGGTTGCCGGATTTATTCTACCTGACAAGGGCGAAATCTGTATAAACGGTGATTCAAATACCGACACCAACCGCACAAAAACAGGAATTTCCACAGAACCTTTTTTCACCGAACCATCATTAACGGTAAATGAAATTTTCGATATATGCATAAGAATTCAGAAAGCATTGTTTGACGAATGCGAAAAATGGCTTTCGTACTGGGAATTAGATGCTTTCAGAAGTAAGCCGTTTAAGGCTTTATCAACAGGCATGAAAAAACGGTTGAGCCTGGCATTGTCGCTCGTTGGTAATCCTGGTATTTTATTATGGGACGAACCGTTCAATGGTCTTGATCCACTGGGGATTGAATTGTTAAATCGGTTGATATCCGATTTGGTAATGCAAGGGAAATATGTTTTTCTGTCAACTCACCTGCTGAATGAAATTCATTCTCAGGAAGCCGTCTTTTTCATTCTAAAGGATGGTAAATTAATCGGGAAAATCGATGCTCGTCAGATGGTGCATGATTGTAATGAACAAATTATCAATCTCCTAAAATAATAGCAAATGATAGCCATCGAATATTGTTTGATGAAAAACAGGAAACAGATTTTGCCAATAGTGGTTTTATTCCTCGTTATGGTTTTTATGGCGTTCATCGATTATTGGTTTGGGAATGGTCAAAAACATCTCGAAGGGGAAGCGTTGGCCGGTTTTGTTTCGGGAAGAGCTTTCCAGTCGGGTACCATGGCGCTGTTTTTCATTTTCTGGATGCTGCAAACGGCGGTACACCTGAATACATCGGGATTTTATAAGATGCTTCTTATATTTGGCTGGTCGCGAAATAAACTATTTATATACAGTATCTTCCAGGTTATTGTTTATGCCGCATTGTTTATGCTGATTGATTTTTTGTGTTATGCTTTGCTTAGCTTCTTTTACAATATCACTCCTTTGGAGTTAATCATGAATACTGACTTTAATGCCATGTTTGCCCAGTGTTTTTATTTGTTCATGGTTGGTTCATTGGGTGTGGCCATTGCTTTTTTGCGTCCTGGATATGTAATGTTACTTCCTGTGTTTATTTATTGGCTAATTGAAGGATGGGCGGGTAATTATTTACAAAAGAAAATGGAATCGTCGGTTGGAGATTACTTTCCTCTTAACGCGATGAATCAACTAGTGGCCGAAAATTTACTTGGAGTAACTCAAATCGGAATGATTGCGCTTTATGCCTTGGCTGTATTTATCGTTCTTAGTTCAACCATTCAAAAGAAAATGTTTTTATGAAACTCAAATATCCATTGACTATTTGTTTGATATTCATTGTACTGGTTGTTTCGAACAACGAACTGGCAAAACGAAAAGCATATCATTTCTACCGTGATGTGGAAAAGATTGACGATCCGATACGCAAAGAGCTGGAAAATAATAAGCTATTAAGTGACGAAGCCGGAGCAGAAACATTTGTGATTAATTTGTGGGCGACATGGTGCGGTCCCTGTCAAAAAGAAATTCCGGGTCTTAATCGGCTTATGAACAAGTATGAGGATGAAAACATACTCTTTATAGCAGTAACAGGTGAAACGGAAAAGGAAGTACTGGCGTGGATTGATCTTCAGAAAAACGAACCTGAATATTTTCAATTATTTGAAAAAGAGCGATTAATAGATTATTTGTTTTCACTTAATCCGGATAAAAGCATTAAAAAAGGGCGTTATCCCGAGTTATTGCCTACCAATTTGATTATTCACAAAGGAAAGGTACTCTTTTTTAAGCAGGGATTTTCAGAAGAGAATATTGCCCAAATGGATTCAGTGTTGAATCAGTTATCGGTGAGTCAATAGCAATCCTTTCAACAAGTATTTGGACTACTAACGATTTCGTCTCGCGGCTATTCGCTGGGCGGGAGTTTCCAGACGAATTTCCTACAAAGAACAGCCTTTTCGATTTATTAATTTTCTTCCAACGAAGCACTGAAAACCTGCCGGGTAGCTTTGCGGTTGGCAGTAGTTGTTTATTGTCCCTGGATTGGATTTCAGGAATTGTACTTTTCACTGTGATCTGATCCTTATGTATAACACTATTAAGAACAGTCACTAATTTGCCAATTGTCAAAAATGAAATTAGCGTTTCATTTGTAATTTTGGTATCCTTCATAACCGGATTCTCCTTTCAACTAAATATACCCTGGTCTCATCATTATTTCAGAAACCGTTCCAGGTGCCTGGTCAAAGCAAATGTAATCGGTGATTGATAAATTGTTTGTGCTTTAACATTAATCAGCCGGGAAGTGGACCCCACTGATCTGTTCACACAGAGTAAAAATCTTTACTGAATCCTCGTTTCATTGGCCACACGTAAATAGTGCTTATCTTTCTGATCATCAAAATAATGATCGCTAACTAAACTGATTTATGATTACCAATATATAAACTGACCTAATACAAACTAATCTAATTTAAATTTCTGGCAGGTAAACAGTGCCTTTTTTGCTCTATAACGTTGATAGGAATAATTGGATTTTGTAATGTTTGCAGCTCGCATTTAGCGACTGGCAGTCCCGCATACAAAAACATCTGCGTTATCTTAATTTTTAAGAGATTATTATCAACTAGTTAGCATCATCATGCCAGCTGCAAGTTGCCAAAAGCCAACTGCTATTTGCATAACCCATTTGAAAGTGGTAGCAAAATTTATCCACACGATTTGTCAAAGTGTCAATATTAATTTTGACCCCGTCTTTTGGTGCCAACATTGAAAATGACGTTTTACAAATATAGGGCGTAGGATTCGTAGGAACTTTCTTTTTGTTTCTATGGCTTAATTCGTTTCTATGTTTCAGATGTTTAAGTAGATATAGTAGTTAAAATGGTTGCTGTGGTTTCTATGGTTCCTGTTGTTTATATGTTGCTATATTTCTGTGGTTTAAGTAGATACGGTGGTAAAGATGGTTGCTAAAGTTTTCCTACGTTTTTCCTACGGTTTATGTGGTTCCTATTGTTCCTGAAGTTTCTATGTTTCTATGGTTCATGCGGTTACTGTGGTTTATACGTTTCCTACGTTTTTCCTACGGTTTATGGGGTTCCTATTGTTCCTGAAGTTTCTATGGTTCTATGGTTCATGCGGTTACTAGGGTTTATACGTTTCCTGCGGTATCTATCGTTTCTGTGGTTCATATGGTTACTAAGTTCCTACGTTATTCTTACATTTCCTACATTATTCTTATAGCTTATAAGTTCCTGTGGTTCAGGCATTATCTTCGATTTTAATGATTTATTCCTACAGTTTTCCTACGGTTTATATTATTTATAAGTTGCAGTGGGTCAGGAGGTAACATCGGTTTTCCTGCGATATTCCTACGTTCCTATTTTCCTACGTTCCTATTTTGTAAATTGGGTTCATTCATGATCAGAAATTTTGGGTTGAACTAACTGATATTTTTTTGCCGTTTTTCGTTGATGCCAGGTTCAGCGGTCTTCAGGTAGCCCCGATTTACCATTCAGGAAACCTTTCGATGTAAATTTTGGAGAAATTACTTTTCGTCCGAAAAGTGGACTACTTCGTGATTGAAATATACAATTTCATTGAATAATCCCTTTTTGTTCCAAATTGGAAATAATTCGAACAGTTCCTCTACTGAGTTGTCTGTGTAAGTTTTTCCCGGAACGTCGAAACTTTTTTTCATCATTAACTTTATTGCCTGTATCAAATCCCAGAAACTACTTGAACCTATTTTGTCGACTGTTTGGAATACATCTTACTTGACTATAGGGCTGTAATAGTATTGAAGTATCATAATTTGAACATCGTGATCCAGCATTTTGACTCTATTGGATTACGCATCACATTGAAGGGGAAAGGCAGCAAATTATTCATCAAATAGTCCTTTTCCCTTTGTTATTTGTATGTAATGCTCATAAAACGTTAATAACAAATTCAATAAGACAATTATAACAATTCATGTATATCATCTAAGTAAAATATGAAATCGCTATATTTTCCTTTTTTTACAAAAAAGATACAATACAACAGCTTGTTATTAAGTAATTTAATTATCAATATTAATTAACCGATTATATCCGTTTATAATCGAATAATTAAGAATAATTTATTTACTATTATATCAAAAATTTTTGTTGTATTATTCGTAAAAATAAAATACATAATCTTATTTTCTAAGAAAAATAAATAATTCGTATCCTTTTTTTGTACCTAATTAACTTTCCGTTCGAAACTTTTCAAAATTAAAAAAACAAATTATGAAAAAATCTGTACTTCTATTGAGTAGAAATTCTCAAATAATTAAGAGTTGCACAATCTATCTTAAAGCAATTCAGAAGTCTTTGGTTTTATTTCTAGTATTAATTGTTATTTTGATTCCAAAATCTTCACATTCCCAAACTTGTACTACGCCTGCAAAGCCAACAGGATTAAAAGCAACAACAGTTTCTTCCTCCGAGATCGATTTGAGCTGGAGTTCTGTTTCAGGTGCAATTGGATATGATATTTCATATTGTGATGGTACATATATTGCATTTTCATCCACTACATCTTATAAACATACTGGTAGAGCATCCAGCACAAACTACTCCTATAAAATACAAGCTCAGAAGAGTGCAACTTGTGTTTCGGGATATACTTCATGTGTGAGTGCGACAACGCAAAGCAGTTGTACTGCACCTAGCAAACCTACAAGTTTGACAGCTACGTCTGTTTCATCATCCGAGATTGATTTGAGCTGGAGTTCTGTTTCTGGTGCAATTGGATATGATATTTCATATTGTGATGGGACTTATATTGCATTTTCATCCAGTGCATCTTATAAACATACGGGTAGAGCATCCAGCACAAACTACTCCTATAAAATACAAGCTCAAAAGAGTGCAACTTGTGTTTCGGGATATTCTTCATGTGTGAGTGCTACAACACAAAGCAGTTGTACACCTCCGGCTAAACCTGCAGGATTGACAGCCACAGCTGTTTCTTCATCACAAATAAATTTAAGTTGGAACGCTGTCGCAGGTGCAATTGGATATGATGTCTCGTATTGTGATGGCACATATATCGGATTTGTATCGGGTACGACTTATAGTCATACAGGCAGGGTTGAAAACATAAATTATTCCTATAAAGTTCAAGCGCAAAAGAGTGCTACCTGTGTTTCAGGATATACCACTTGTGCCAGCGCTACAACTCCAAGTAGTTGTATACTTCCGGCTAAACCTACAGGATTGACATCCACAGCTGTTTCTTCATCACAAATAAATTTAAGTTGGAACGCTGTCGCAGGTGCAATTGGGTATGATGTTTCTTATTGTGATGGTACATATATTCAATTTGTATCGGGTACGACATACAGTCATACAGGCAGGGTTGAAAATATGGACT
>Ga0118677_10003090_pt1 | contig 32221 bp, 30 predicted proteins | sample AliMusrvi5mmetaG_FD_86154 | JGI IMG/M metagenome (GOLD analysis project Ga0118677, IMG submission 86154) | reverse complement strand
ATGAAGACCAACGCCGCGTCGGGCTGCTCGCTGTCGGACGTCTTTCGTTCGGGCAACTTCTCGAGGTCGCGCACGGTTTCCCAGCCAAAGAGACCCACGATGCCCGAGCGCAAAGGGATGACCGTGTCGTCAACGCCAACCATCGGTGCCACGCGAAGCGAGCCGAGAGTGGTCTCGACCGTCGACAGCGAGTTCTCACGAGCGAAGTCCGAAAGCACGCCGGTTGCCCCGATCAAAATCCCGCCCCGCCGCAGCAGCTTGTTTGTCGGTCTGCCGCTGTTCCGACGCAAGGCTCCCGCCGCGGTCCCGCCGCCGACTCCCGCATCCGTGAAATTGCCGCCCGTCGGTCTTCCGCCGCAAAAGCAGGATCTGCCCGAGATTTCGATTCCGGCCAAGGAGGTGTTGCCCCCCGACGAACCGCCTGTCAACGCAACGGTTGAGGTTTCGAAACCCGTTCCCGTAATCGCACCCGAGCCCGAACCGGAACCCGAACCGGAGCCCGACTTTTCGTCATCGCCCGCCGTCCCGGTCCGGATGTTGCGGACAGAGCATTTTCCGGATCAAACGCAGGGCCAGGAGATTGTCGAGCAGGAGCCCCTCCAAGCGCTGTTTCTGACCGAGGAGACGATGACCGTCAACCGGGTGATCGAGTTGTGCGGGGGGCTGCCGGGCGTGAATTCCTGCGTCCTCGCGCACGGGTCGGTTGTTGTGGCCTCGCACAATGTCCCCGACGGCGTCGATCTGGTTTCCATGAGCGCGCACGCGGCGGACATGCTCAAGGCGATGCGCGATTCCTCTGCCCGCATGGGCGTCGGCACCGTCCCGGCCGTCACCCTCCACACCGAAAAAGGCGTCATCAGTTTCTTCAACCGCGACGACCTCACCATGCTCGTCTTTCACAGGGACCGCGGATTCGTCCCGGGCGTCCGCGAAAAAATGGCCGCCGTCCTCGGCGAGCTGACCAAAGCCAGGCTCACCTTGCCGGTGGGAACCGACGAAGCGGACTGATTCCATATGAAATTTTGCCCGAAGCGTCGAATGGCACGCGCTCGCGTCCAATAAAAAGAAATACTTTCCTTGCAACTAGTTCCGCTGTAAATTGTGAACCGAAAGAAAAAGGCTTGCCACCTGCCACCATTTTTACATACACAAAAAACGCACACCACATCCCATCAAAATGTCAATCGAAAAAAGAGCAAAATTCAACGAAAAGGCCGACGCAGAGTTGGATCGGGTCTATCGCGAAGCAGCGGCATGCTCCACAGAAGCCAAAATCGAAGCCTTGAACAAGATCCTTGGCGGTGAGGCCAACTTCTACTCCTTTGGAGACGGCCAAGTGAGTAATGAAATGAAACTCGGTTGCCTAGAGTATGAATACTTGGGCAATATCGGCCTCATTGAGCTCGTATTGGCCTGATTTAATTGAAATTTCGATTTCGTCGAAGGGCTTCTTGGAAACCCGAGAAGCCTTTTTGATTTAATACGAATCCCGGTTACCCTTTTATGATTTCTAAACCACTTGATGCTGCAAACGAGATCTTTCAAGAATCGCTCGGGGCAATCATGGCGCACACAATTCGTGGAACCCAGAATTATTTCCGAAGGCACTTGGTCAGTCTTGAACTTGTTATCAATGCTGACGCCAATGATATTTTGGCGCTTGAGGAGCCTCGTGCAGGGGTTACGAGCATTCTCAAAACCCGGCTTCTTAAAACCCCACCTGGGGTTCCAGATGTTGTCAAAGCGGCAATTTACCTCCACAAACATGCAAACAGGACGTTGGCGAGAGTCAGTGTTGCTCATGAAATATTTCACCTTCTTCTCGAGTTGCATGTCTATTTGACGACGATGCGGAAAGAATGGAAACGGGTTGCTGTCACAAAAGATATTGAGGACCAGTGTAATCAATTCGCGTGGGAGTTATGCCATGAACATGAAGTCTTCAATCGGCACGAGGGAGTCCGCAACGACTACATTTTCTTCCCGAAAGATTTCTTTGCAAAACCGTTCAACACAAATGCAACATTTCAGGCCCAGTGGCCTCCAGGAATGGCAATTGATGCTGCCCACCCATTCACGGAGCGGCCAGCATTAAAATACTGGAAAACGTAGCCATTCGGCTATGGTGTCTGAGCTAGTATCTATGGCACTGCAGGAGCAGCACAATAAGCAAACCGAGAGACACCAAAACCGTTTCTAGTTTGCTCATGGCTTTAGTAATGCTGTTGCCTGTGGCTGAAAATATTCAACCCTCTGCCTGCCAGCACCGAATTCGCTCGGGCGTGTGACCGGGAAGTTTTACAAACGCGACACCGGATGGCAGGTAGGTGTCGTTGAATTCACTGGCTTGAAGTTTGCGCCCGAAGACGCCTTGTAGTGCTCCAAGGCCTTTTGACGACTGGGCGCAGGCGAAGGCAATGACTGCGCCGAGCTGGGTTGTAAAGTCGTCGGTTTGTCCCTCGAAATCGCTTGGATCTTGCGATAGGAGCATGACGATGGATCCCTTTGAACGGCCCTGACGAACGAGATCGACAAGGGATTCCGAGCGGCGTTCCCGCAGCACCTTCCGCGCTTCATCGAGAACGAGGAGGTGGCGGAATACCCGGAACCCGCCACTTACCGGTGAGTCAGGCTGGTCGAGCAGATAGGCGCTCGCAGCGTCAAGAAGCACGAGCGTAACGAGCCGCTTCAACTCCTCCGGGAGCCCTTTCAAGCTCACGATCCATGACTGGCTGAAAAATTGCGCGGGCTGGAACTTGGCATCGAAGCAGCTCAAATGCGTCAGTTCGTTGAGGCGACTCACGATGCTGTCGTTCTCTTTCCCGTTGGCGTGGAGTTCTTGTTCATAGACATCCCGCACGGTTTCCAGATTCCTGTCCCCAGCATCGGAAATGACACGCTCAATTGCTGTGCGAAGAAGATCCTTTTGCAAATCGCCCGGCGACTTGCAGCAAAGGGCCAACGTATCTCGTAGTCGCATTGCAGCTCTCGCAATCTTGTTCTGCCCGGACTCAGGCCGAGGAAGAAAATCTAGCGGAATAGGATGGGTCCCGGCCTCAACCGCACCAACATTCGGCATGCCGGCGAATGTTCCTGACGGGCGACCGTCTTCCACAAATTCACCTTTGGGATCGATAAAGAGAAACGGGATACGTGCTTTGCCTGTCAGCTCAAATGCAATCTGCACTCCGGTTGTGGTCTTGCCGCGACCAATGGCACCCATCAGAGCAATGTGCGGCGGAACTCCGGGACCATTGATCGCAAAATCCACCGGCTCGTCTCCCGGATGAGTGCGGCTGACCGAACCGACCTTCAGGCGAATCTCGCCGGTGACGCCAGTCGGGGCCGCGAACGGAACGTCGATGGCAGCACCGGTTTCCGGCAGCCATTCAGCAAGTCTCTGAACCAGTTTGAGTTCGTTGCCGCCACACCGTTCGAGCTCTTCATGGACGAGTTGAAAACCGCGTGCCCAGTGTGCCTCGGTGAGGGCCCGGAACTCCTCGACTGTAGATTCGAGGCCAAGCTTGCCGTCGAGAATCAGAGCACTCAGCCACAGATCATCGTCATTACCAAACAGATTTTCACCTGGAATTGCGCGCGGATGATACTTCGTGCCAGAAGGCAGCGGGTCCGGAGAAGAAGGCTCCGAGAGAGAGCGGCCAATCAACAGTCGCGCGGCTTCGTAGCGGTATTGAAGCCCATAGACCGTGCGGACTTTTTCCTCAAAAGCTGCGGATTCCTCCGTTGCTTTGAACTGCGCCTTCCATACCTGCTCTTTGAATGCGAGGTTCGTAAATCAGCGTCCAAAATATGAATCCGGCTGGACCACGGATCCCTTGGCTGCCCCCTCGAAGGACACGAGGAAGGTTTGCGACGTGGACCTCTTGATCGTTTCGGCGAGTTTCGGCGTCACTTCCTCGGAGTCCAACCCGTTTACCGAACGCCTCACCGCACTGGCAGCCTGATTATTTCAGCACTTCCACCATCGTCCCCAGGATCGGATGGGCGATTTCAATTTTTGAAACCCGGATTGGTTGGTAGGCCGGGTTGTCCGATTGGAACAACCAGCAGTCAGCATCCTGAGTGATGCGCTTGACGGCTTCGGTGCCGGTCTCGCCGGGGCCGAATTCCGGGAAATTGGCGATGACGATTTCGCGGTCGCGGCGCGGGTTACGGTGGTATTCGAAGACAACGAGGGTGCCGACGGGAAGACCGGGCTCCATCGAGTCGCCCGCCACACGGACCACGAAACGGTTCTTTTTCGCAAGGCGGGCCGGAACTTCGACCCAATCGAGTTCTTCATTCATATCAAGCGAACCCGTTTCGAGTCCATGAAACGGGCTTCCGGCGGCCAGAGAACCGACGAGCGGAAGATGGGTTTTGAAGGCGCCGGAGCCCACTTCCGGGAAGGGGATGATGTTCGCGGCTGCGAATTCAGCGGGCTCCTCGCCACAATACATTTTTTCCTCGGGCTCCGCATAGCGAACAGGCGAGGGCTCCAGTCGTGAAACTGGCGGCGCAGCGACAACAGGACTTCCAATCTCCCATCGCCCAGCACCACGTTGGTTGGCTGTCACTTCAAAGGCTTCGACGAACCGGGCAAACAAGCGGGTTTCCCAATTGTTCGGAGTGAAGCGTTCGCGGCCGAGAAGCGTTTGGGCTTCCCTCGCGAAGCGTTCGCCGAGCGCGGAGTGCAAGCCCCTCCAATACGGAATGATCGTATCGCGCCGCCTGTTCAGCAGATTGTAAGTCGGCAACTTGTCGCACTTCTCCGCATTGACGCCCGGCGCGGCGGGGAAAAGGTTCCAGAGGTCGTTGTTGCGCCAGAGAGAGAAGGGCATGGCGTGGTCCACGTCGAAGCGCTCCGTCCCCAGAGATTTTTCCGACCAAACGCAAACCCGCTCAGGCAGAGACTGGAAGAAGCGCCGGGCATCGCTGACATTCCGTGCCGGATCGGGAACGGAAAGCAGACAATCGATCGCCCGGCTTGCCTTGACCGCGCCTTTTGTGAGTTGTTCGGTCAGTTCCGCCCAGCGGAGAACCGTGGCATCTTGGATCCAGCTTCCGGTAAGGCACAACTCGCGCCAGAGGCCGGCATCCATGCAGACCGATTTATCGAATCTGTCATACTGAAAAACGTCGAAGTCTCCTCCGCCCGCGTGGCGAACGGGCATGTTCCAAATCGTGTTCTGCAACTTTGCCCGCGCGGACTTCAAAAGACCCAAGGCATCTTTTGAAAGTCGTCCGCTTTTCCAATCCGTGTAGAACCCGGTCATACCCCCGCTCGGTCGGAAGTGCTCGATCAACGCTTCCAGCGGGACGCGGATGGCGATTCCCTTTCCGATGCCGCGTTCCTCGCCGGTCCGCTGCCCGATGAACGATGCGCTTTCAAAGATCGGCCAGTAGTAGAGCATCCATTTGTCGGCAATGGCTTCGATAGGGATTTTGACTTTTCCTTCGGGTGTGTAGGCCGCGAGATGGTGCTGCGTTTGGGCGATCTCGGCGAGCGCGCGGAATAATGCCAGCTTGTAGGTCGCGTCCTTTTTGTCGCGGTTGAGGATGCTTTCAACGAGATGGAGCGGGCGCTCGGCGGATTCGTCGAGGCGCACAAACTCGATCGCGCACCATTGAATTCCGTCGCGGCCAAGAAAATCCGCGACAACTTCAGATTTGCGGACGGCGAATCCCACCCGCTCAAAAAGCAATTGCAACTTCGCTGGAGGCAAGTCGTTGAAAAGTCGGCCGCTCCGGTCACGGAGTGTCGTTGAATCAACATCGTTCCGTGCGGCAGGGACGGAAACAAGGAGCGTGCCGCCAGGCCGGAGCACACGACGAAGCGCATAGACGGCATCAAATAATTTGTCCTCGGCCAAGTGCATCAGAACCGCCGAACAAAGGACTCCGTCAAACTCTGCCTCGCCGAAGAGGCTCAGGTCCGGCAATTCAGATTTGAACAAACGTCCATGGACGGAGAGTCCGCCCGCCTCCAGTGCAGATTCAGCGGCCGCAAGGATCTCCGGTGATGCATCCACCCCGAGAGCGTCTTTTCCGTTCTTCAGCAGGAAACCGAGGTCACGCCCGGTGCCGCAGCCGACATCAAGAATTCGCCGATTCTTCTCAAATGCCAGGGACAGGCGGGCTTCAAACTCGGGCGAAACCGCCGCATAGCCGGAGGCGAGTCGCCCGGCACCGTTCGCATAAAAGGCGGATGTAAGCGCGTCCACTTTGTCGAATCAGCAGAAGGTTGACTTCATGTTTCCAACCTCACAGCGAAGTTGTCAGTCGAGCCGCCATGTTTGAAGACCACCATATCTTACCGTGGCGGTCAGGTCCTCAGGGGTTTGTGACATTGAGGGGAGCGTAGGTTTTTCCGGGCGTGTGATAAAGTCCAAAAAACCGCGAGGTCGGGCGGATCTTCATTCGATCCGTGCACCAGCGGAACAAGCGGTTTGGTGCGGGATACCCGCGACCCAACAAGTTCACCCAAAACGATTCTTCCGGGAGGGGATGGGTCCGAATGACCTCAACCGGAACATTCAGCGCACCGATATTGTCCTCGATGTGATTGAGCATTTTGGCAACAAAACTGTGGAAGATCGGAGATTCCACAAGCGTGTCATTGCAAACGATATAAACCGGTCTGGTCCGCTTGTCCGGCGAGACGTAAAGCAACACTTCAACAACGAGATGAGCAAGCAATGTGGAATCCTTGCCGCCAGAAAACCCGATGATCCAAGGCTTCGCATGGGGCTCCAGATACTCCGCGCGAATCTCGCTGCGGATTGCCCTCAACCTCTCAGGTAATGTGTCGATATCAATCATGCAAAAAGTCCAAGCTCAGCCAACAGCTACTCGTTGAAATTATCGCCGATGGTAGTGTAGTGTCTCCGAATTAGCTGGTGTTATTATTATGGCTTTCCTGCGGTGAAATATCGACTTCTGCCGTGCTCTATGGAGAAAATAACTCCAGTCGTTTATGAGACACTACAGTAGCGACTTCGCAAGCAGGGCTTAAAGACTCATATTGAGAAAGTCGATAAGTTCTCGCCGAGCAACTGTGGCTAACAGCAAGGGGAAAGTTGAGCTTTTTTCATGAGGGATTGGATATGGATAAGGAGCTTTCGCATCGCGGCGATGATAGCGCATTTGTAGGGTTTTCCGCGATCGCGCAGGCCTTGGACGTAGGCGGCGATGACAGGATTGCATGTGGCGGCAGAGTGTGCGGCCATGTAAAGGCATTTTCTGACCTTGGCTCGACCGCCCTGGATAGTGCGTTTGCCGGAGAACTTGCCGCTGTCGCGGTTGAAGGGAGCAATGCCGGCCAGGGCGACAAGGCGGTTTCGGTTGAGATCCTCGATCTCGCTCAAATACGCCAGAAGCGTCCATGCGGTGATCTTGCCGACGCCCTGAACCGCCCCGATGAGCTCGGAGCGGGACTTGAGTCCGGGATCGGAGCTCACGAGTTTTCCGATGGCCTCTTCGATGGTGGCGATTTCCTTTTCCAAGATCCGCATCATTCTCTTGATGGAACGGTGGATGAATGCCTCGCTGTTCTGGAGCCGGTTCTTCTCGCGGGCGAGTTGCTCGACGAGGTGGCTGCGGCGGTCCAAGAGCGCCGCGAGCTTGATGCAAGCCTCGGAGGGAGCCTCCATCGGGCGCAGGGCCTTGCTCTTGGCGAAGGCCAAGATCATTTTACCATCGATGGGGTCGGTCTTGGCCCGGACGCCCTCGCTGCGCGCGAAGTCGCGGACACGCGACGGATTGACCCTCGCCAAGGGCATCTCGGCCTTGTGCAGGGATTGGAGGAGGGCTCGCTCGTAACCGCCCGAGGCTTCAAAGACCACGAGCGGGTTGGCGCACGCCTTGAGGTAGTCCAAGAGCTTGCGATGCCCGTCGGGATCGTTGCCGACGGCGAAGGCACGCCGGTCGTCCTGGACTTGCAGGGTGGATTTGGAGACGTCGATGGCGACGTAGTGGATGGGATCATTTTTTGTATTCATGGCTTTTCTCGGTCTTGTAGAGGTGAGCTCGCCACGTTATGTTGGTGGGGCTCGGTCAACTGTTTGAGATCAAGCCAAGATGCTGCGGAGGATCGCTGCTCGGCGATGAACTCGGCTCGCGCCGGTTACAGCCGTCCGTTGGATCTCACCCGCAGCTTCCCCGGGCCTCCGGTCAGAGGCCCGGGGAGTCTTGGCTTTTCCACCTTCGCGGAGGATGGAAAGTTTTTCAGGGAAAATTTGTGGCCTGCGGCCAGAAGAGGCACGGTGGCCATGAGCATTATTCACAAACCGGTAGCTCTGGCTTGGCGCCAGCGCCCGAGCTCTTCCCTTCGGGCTCGGGCTGCCGCTACCTTGCCCTGCCGGGCATTTGTGAATAATCCTCATGGCTTGAACCTACAAGCCGTCCGTCGAGAGAAGTCGGCAGGCTCGGCAAAACCAGCGCGGTAGCGCAACAGTCAAACAATGGGCCAGTCGAATGTTTGGCCGGGAAGGCAACCGGAGCAACGCGGAGAACTCTCGCCCCACCAATTATCGTCTCCGCTTTACGTCCGCCAAAAAGCCAACGCGCAGGCCACGAGGGCGAGGCCGTAAACCGCGCCGGCGATGGCGCCGGATTTGAGGCGGTTCCGGTCGGCGGTCACCCATTGGATCGCATCCCGGAGGAGGTAGGGCATGCCGACGTAGAACAGCCCGGCGATCACCCAGGCGTAGGCGAGGACCACGAGGAGGAGCCGGGACGTTTCGTGGCAGAGAAACGCGGACTCGAGCAGCGGCTCGGCGGCGAGGAGCAGAAGCATCCCCAACGCCCGCACCGCCAGAAATTCCGGGACGTAAATCCACGAGAGGACCGCCCCGGCGACGATTGCCAGCAGCATCGTGTTCCTGAGCGGCGAAAATTCCCCGAGGTCGATGGATTGGACGAGGAGAAAGCTCCAGATCCCCACGATGGCGAGGAGAGCGGTCGCGGCCCCGCGCGAGCGGGGAAAGGATTTGGCCCATGCGACGGTCTGCTGCGGGCGGAACAGCGTGAAGGCGTGGGTAAAAATGAGGAGGAGACCCGCCGCGAGGCCGGCGGTTTGAAGAGAGAGGTGATAAATCATGTTGTTGATGCCTTGCGGCGCTTTTCCCAAGGGCGCTGTTCGAGGGCGCATTCGGCGGCGGCGACCTGGGCTTCCTTTTTGCTGAGCCCCTCGCCGCGCCCGAGTTCTTGGCCGTTCCACATCACGCGGCAGATGAACCGCTTGGAATGTTCGGGGCCGGTCTGGGAGAGGAGTTCGTATTGGGGGGCGTGCGGGGTGATGGACTGGAGTTTCTCTTGGAGGATTCCTTTCGGGTTGATCTCCTCGGGCTGGCTGGCGAGGTCGGCCAAGACCTCCTCCATCTGGCGGAGCAAAAATATTCTGGACGCCTCGAATCCCCCGTCGAGATAAATCGCCCCGACAACCGCCTCGAAGGCATCCGCGATATTCGAGGCCCGCTCGCGGCCACCGCTCGACTCCTCGCCGCGCCCCATCATCAGAAAGCTGCCGAGCCCGAGCGCGATCGCCCGCTCGCGGAGCGCCATGCGCGAAACGATCCGGGTGCGGAGCTTCGTCATCTGCCCCTCGCTGAAATCCTTGAACATCTGGAACAGGTGCTCGGTGACGATGACCTGGATGACCGCGTCGCCGAGGAATTCCAGGCGCTGGTTGTCGAACGGGTAGTCTTTTCTCTCGAGCGAAATGCTCGGATGCGTGAGCGCCTCGGCCAGCAGGAGCGCGTTGCGGAACTTGTATCCCATCCGCACTTCCAGCGGGTTCATGATCGAGGACGTCAGCATATCAGGACCGCTTCCCGAGAAGGTGATCGGGATTCAATTTTTTCAAGGCCGGGAGGGTGAAGATCCCGTCCTTGCGCACCAGTTTGCCGTCGAACCAGATTTCGCCGCCGCCGCACTCCGGACGCTGGATGCAGACCATGTCCCAGTGGATCCGGCTGGTGTTGCCGTTGCCGGCCTCCTTGTAGGCCTGCCCGGGCGTGAAGTGGAACGAGCCCGCGATCTTTTCGTCGAAAAGGATATCCCGCATCGGGTGCAGGATGTACGGGTTGAACGCGAGGCTGAATTCCCCCACGAACCGGGCGCCGGCATCGCTGTCGAGGATCTTGTTGAGAGCCGCCGTGTTGTTGGCCGCCGCGCTGACGATGCGGCCGCCGGAAAATTCCAGCCGCACGCCGTCGAACGCCTGGCCCTGATAAATGCTCGGGACATTGAACGAGATGCGGCCCTCGACGCTGGTCTTCACCGGGCAGGAATAAACTTCGCCGTCCGGGATGTTCCGGTCCCCGCCGCAGGTCACCGATCCGATGCCTTTGATCGAGAAGCGGAGGTCGGTGCCGGGGCCTTTGATGTGGACGCGGTCGGTCGCGTCCATCAGCGCCTTGAGCGCGTCCATACCGGGGGTCATGCGCGAGTAGTCCTGGGTGCAGACCTTGAAAAAGAAATCCTCGAACGCGGGCGTGCTCATCTGCGCCTGCTGGGCCATCGCCGGGGTCGGCCAGCGGAGGACGACCCACTTGGTCTTGTTGATCCGCCAGTCCATCACCGGCCGCATTTTCCCGGTGATCAGGCGCATGGTTTCGTCCGGCACGTCCGACATTTCCGTGATGTTGTGGCTTCCCCGCACCGCGATGTAGGCGTGCATTTTTTTCATGCGGAGGAGCTCGACCCCGCTCGTCACGGCGAGCTGCGGGTCCGTCGCGCCGAGGGAAAGCTCCCTGGTGATGCGCGAGTGGTGGACGTTCACGAACGGCACCGCCCCCGCCGCCCTCACGGCGCGGATCAGCGACACCGCGACCTCGTCAGGGGCATCGAAAACCTCGATCAGGACATTCTCCCCCTTCTCGAGTTTGGTCGAGTGGCGGGTCAATACGTCGGCCAGCTTGTCGCAGCGCGGATCGTGCATTCCGCCGAATCTCTACCCCCCGCCGGAAAAATCAATTCCGGAATGCGGGAGGCGCCCTGATGGCAGGGCATTCAACCGCGCTGCCAGGCCGGCTTGTTCTCGAACACCCAGCGGTAGTAATCGCGCCTCGCGAGTTCGGAGGCGGAATTTTCGTCCAAAAAGATTTTCGCCTGCGGGTGCATTTGGAGGATCGAGGCGGGGTTGCTGGCGGTGATCGGGCCTTCCACGGCGCCGGCCACGGCACCGGCTTTGTTTTCTCCGAAGGCCAGGAGCAGGATTGCTTTTGCCTCCATGATCGTGCCGATGCCCATGGTGATCACGTGGTGGGGGACGTCGTTTTCCGATTTGAAGAAGTGGGCGTTGTCGGACCGGGTGCGTCGGGTGAGCGTCTTGATGCGGGTCCGCGAGGCGAGCGACGAGGTCGGCTCGTTGAACCCGACGTGCCCGTCGCTGCCGATGCCGAGAACCTGCGCGTCGATGCCGCCCGAGCCCGCGATGCTTTTCTCGTAGGCGGCGCAATGGGCCGGAATATCCGGGGACAGGCCATCCGGGATGTGGATCCGGTCAGCCGGCAGGTCGATCGAGGAAAACAAATTCTCCTGCATGAACCGCCGGTAAGACGCGGGATGATCCGCGCCGAGGCCCACGTATTCGTCGAGGTTGAAGCTCGTGCAGCCGGAAAAATCGAGGCCCTCTTCGCGGTGCATGCGGATCAGTTCGCGGTAGAGCGGGAGCGGGGTGCTGCCGGTCGCGAGGCCGAGGACGGCTCCCGGCTTTCTTCGGATGAGCGCGGCGAGAAACCGCGCGGCTTCGCGTGAAGCGGCGGCGGGATCAGGGGCGATGACGATTTCCATGGCGGTTCAGCCGAGGCGCCTGGCGAGCTTGTCGCGGACGTCGGCCTCGAAGCGGCGGATGAATCCGATCACGTATTTCACGATGTCGAGCGAAGGGTCGGCGACAAGCGGGGTGAGGTCCATGGCGAACGAGACGCTCTCGCATCCGTCCACCGCGTGGGATTCGAAGTAGGTCGCGTTCGCGCGCCTTCTGCCGAGCGTGGCGAGGTCGTAGCGCTTGCCTCCCGCAATCTGGGAATCGAAGACCCCGTTCAGCGCGGCCGCCAGATTCTCGTGCGCGGCAACATTGTGGACCACTTTTTCATTGTCTGGCATCCAGTCTAGCCCGCGCCAGACCTCGCAGCCATGGACGGCTTTCGGTCTCTCGGCAGCCGGCATTTCCCGCAGCGCCTGGATCGTGGCGGCAAAGACTCCGATGTGCGTGTCGTGCTTGTCCGCCGGGTTGTGGGTATAGACGACATCCGGGCGGGTGGCGGAGAGGATTTGCAGGAGGTCGTTTTTCAGCGAAGGATCCGACGAGCTTTTCACCGCGCTGCTCGGGTAGCCGAGCTGGATCATGGCCCCGTAATTTCCGACGAACGCCGCCGCCTCCTGCTCGCGGATCCGCACCTGCTGCATTTTCTCGTCGGCGAAATCCGCGTAGTCCCCGGCACGCGAGCTCCCGGCACCGTCCGTGCAGGTGACCCCGCCAAACCATTTCTCCCGGCTGTGGAAGCAGGCGAGGATGCCGTCGAACGCCATGAACTCGAGGTCGTCTTGGTGCGCCCCGATCCCCAGGTGCGTGATCCGGCCGAGGGGTTCCGGTGCCTGGTCGGGAACAAAAAGGCGGGCGCAGGCGTTGTGGAAATTCATGGTTCTCATTGAGATTTTGGAAGGCTCGCGGCGGCCTCGGCCTGGCCGTGCCGCTTGTCTTTTTCATCGGGCGTAAGGAGGCGGATGGCAAGCCCGGAAAATTTTGGCCGAGGCATTTGTCCCCGCCATGACCAGATGCCCGCCACAGATCCTCCATCTTCTTGAACAGGCCCGCCCGTTTTCGCTGGAAATTCCGGCGGCGCAGGTTACAAATGATGCAACCAAATTTATAAAATGCCCGCAGACTACAACAAAGATCCCGACCCCTACCTCGACTTGGAAGAAGATGCGACCGGCGAACTCGGCGACAAAGTGCAGGCGGTCCGGGCCGAGCTCGAAAGCCTCAAACAAAAGCAGGAGGAGATCGAGAGGGAGAAGGGGCGGCTCGAAGAGCTCAAGCGGCGCCAGGACGAGCTCGACACCGGCCGCTCGGAAATGCTCGACAAGCTCACGCGCTCGCTCGTCGTCGTCCAGCGCGAAGTCGAGGAGACGCAGAAGCGCCTCGAACAGCTCCACACCATTTACAACGCGTTCACCCAGCACCTGCGGCAGCTCGAGTCGATCAACGCCAGAAGCTGGAGCAGCAATGAACTCCCCCGCGAACTCAGCAAGGCGATCAGCTCGGTGGAGGATGCGCGGGCGGAGTACATCAAAGCGCAGGCGAAGATTTCTTCCGAGCCCGCCGCCGCCGGCGAGGCGAACCCGCTGGGCGGGATGGACGGCGACTACGCCATGTATGAGGACCGGGGGTTCTTCTACTGGCTGAAAAGCGGATTTGCCTTCACCCTTCCCCTCCAGATTCTCGCGGCCATCGGCCTCCTGGTTTGGATCGGATCCATTCTTTCTGCCGCGAAGTAAACCATGGCGCGTCCCTCCCCTGCCCGCTCGAACAAGCTGACCGCGGAAGAGGTCCGTTTGCAGAAAGAGGCCGAGGCGCTCCGCCGCAAGGCGCAGGAACTCGAGGGCCAGCTCCGCTCGCTGCCGGCCCAGATCCGGGCGAAACGCTCCAAGGAAAAAGAGCAGGCCATGCTCCGCGCGAGAACGGCCTCACCCGCCGTCTCCCTCAACGGCACCCACGGTGCCAGAAGCGCAAAATCCAACGGCAGACGCCGCCCGCTGCCCGCCCGCGAGCTTCAAAATGCCCGGATCAAATTCCTCGTCCTCTGCCTGATCCTGGCGACTCTTGGCCTCCTCCTCTGGCGCAATCTTCCCTGACGGCGTTTTCCGGTTTCACAGCCACCCCGCAGAGGAGTTGAAGAAGTTGGGGAGTTGATGGGCGGGATCAGCTGGATTTTTGGCGGAACCGGGAATGCGGCGAATCCTTCCATGCGGTTTCGGGGGCGTGCATTGTGAAAGCTATTGCTGGTGCCGCGGACCTCGCGTGGTTCCGCGATTGATCTGCGGGCGGAGACATGAAACGATACCTGCTCGCTTATGAACAAACCGCGCCTGAGTATTTGGGCCATCTGGAATATGAGTTTCGGATTCCTGGGGATCCAGTTCGGATGGGGGCTCCAGATGGCGAACATGAGTTCGATCTACCAGTATCTTGGGGCGAAGCCCGAGGAACTGGCCCTGCTGTGGCTCGCGGCGCCGCTGACCGGGCTGATCCTCCAGCCGATTGTCGGCTACTGCAGCGACCGCACATGGAACCGCCTCGGCCGCCGGAGGCCGTATTTCCTGGCCGGGGCCGTGTGCGCTTCCGTGGCGCTGGTCCTGATGCCGAATTCCTCGGCCTTGTGGATGGCGGTCGGGCTGCTGTGGATTTTGGATGCCTCCGTGAATTTGAGCATGGAGCCCTTCCGCGCCTTCGTGGCCGACAAGCTGCCTGCGGAACAGCATTCGGCGGGCTTCGCCATGCAGAGCGTGCTGATCGGCTTCGGCGCGGTCGTCTCGTCCTCGCTTCCCTGGATGCTGATGAACTGGTTCGGGATGAGTTTCGAGGCGGGCTCGGGATCCTCTATTCCGGCTGCCGTGAAGCTGGCTTTCTACATCGGCGCGGGCGTTTTTATTCTGGCCGTTCTCTCCACGATCGTGACAACCCCGGAATATCCGCCGGAGGATCTCGAAGCCTTCCGCCGCCACAAGGCCGCGACGGCCGGATTCCTGAATGGCTTCCTGGAGATTTTCGATGGCATCCGGACGATGCCCCGGACGATGAAGCAGCTCGCCGTGGTCCAGTTTTTCACATGGCTCGCCCTTTTTTCGATGTGGATCTTTTTTGGAACAGGGATCGCGGAAAAGGTTTTCGGCGGGCACCCCGGCGACGAGAAGTATGCGCAGGGCGTGGCCTGGGGAGGAGTCTGCTTCTCGACCTACAACGGGGTGGCCTTTTTGTTTGCCTTCGCTCTCCTGTGGCTCGTGCGGGTCTTTCGCGCGAAGGACATCCACTCCGTCTGCCTCGTGGCCGGAGGGTGCAGCCTCGCCGCCGTACCATGGATTTCCCACGCGAATCTCCTGCTCGTGGCGATGGTGGGCGTCGGGGTGGCCTGGGCCTCGATCCTGGCGATGCCCTACGCCCTGCTGGCGTCGTCGCTCCCTCCCGAGCGCACCGGATTTTACATGGGAGTCTTCAATTTCTTCATCGTCATCCCGCAGATCCTCATGTCGGTTTTTCTCGGCGAATGGCTCGTGAAATTGGGGGGAGGAAACCCGCTGGCACCGGTCATGGTCGGAGGTCTTGCGATGATCGTGGCGGCGGTGCTCACGCAATTTGTCGATGAGGCGGCCCATCGGAAATCCGGCTCCGGTGCAGGGAGTGCAGGGTGATTTCGGCCGGGCAGAAAAGCCTGGCGGCAATCCCGCAGGCCCCGGTTCCGCGCGACGTGTATCCCGGCATTCCGGCTTCGGTCCACGGGCCGGCGAGAAAGCGCGAGGCGACGGGAGCATTTCGCATGAGCGCAAACCCGCCGGGCAGGCAAAGCTGGCCGCCGTGGGTGTGCCCGCTGAGCATGAGCGAGTAGCCGAGCGAGGCCGCCTGCGCGGCCACCTCCGGGCTGTGCGAGAGCAGGACCGTTGTCGCTCCGGCAGGGATGCCGCGGCGGGCGCGGGCGAGGTCGTGCGTCCGGAAAAACCGCGCGTCGTCGATGCCGCACAGGAAAAGGCGGTCACGCCCGCGCTCGATCACCGCATTTTCGTTCAGGAGAACCCGCAGGCCGGCATTTTCATAGACGGGAACCCGGCAAAGAAAATCGTGGTTTCCGAAAATGCAGAACCTCGGCCGGGGAAGCTGCGGGATGAGCCGTTCCATCAGTGCCCGCGAGGAGTTTCCGCTCTTTCTGATGTGGTCGTGGTAGTCCCCGGTCAGAACGACGGCATCGCATGCCACGCCCCGGGCCGCGCGTTCGACGGCATCCATCAGCGCGGGATCGAGATCGCAGTGGAGATCGCTGATCTGGAGCAGCCGGAACCCTTCGAACGCTGGCGGGAGGCCGCGCAGGGTGACGCGGTTTTCCGCGAGACGGACATCCAGGAAATTCCGGCGAGCGAGTGCCCCGAGACCCGTAGCGCGCAAGCATCCGGCGATCACGGCATTTTTGCCGCCGAGGAAGCGGAGCAGTCCCGGCGAGGTTTTCCTGCGCAGGAGCAGGCGCTCGCGTTCGAGGCGGCGCGCGAGGACGCCGGCCCCGAGCCGCAGGGACAGGCGCTCCCTGTCTTCATCCTCGAGCCGCTCATCGATCATGGCGAAAGGGTAATTAGGGTTCGTCGTCTCCGGCACCTTTCTTGTAGGTCAGGCCGCGGAGCTTGCCCTCGATGAAGGCGTCGATTTCTCCATCCATGACGCCCTGGATGTCGCTGGACTGGACGCCCGTGCGGAGGTCCTTGACCATCTGGTAGGGCTGGAAAACGTAGGACCGGATCTGGTTGCCCCAGGCGATGTCTCCCTTCTCGCCGTATTGGCGGTCCACCTCGGCGCGCTTCTTGTCCACCTCGAGCTGGTAGAGTTTCGCCTTGAGCATCTGCATGGCCAGCTCGGAATTCCGCCCTTGGCTGCGCTCGGCCTGGCAGGCGACGACGATCCCGGTCGGGATGTGGCGGAGGCGCACGGCGGTTTCGACCTTGTTGACGTTCTGCCCGCCTTTGCCGCCGGAGCGGAACGTGTCGCGCTCGATGTCGGCCGGGTTGATTTCCAGCGGGACGTCCTCGATCTCCGGCACCGCATCGACGCTGGCGAACGAGGTGTGGCGGCGCTTGTTGGAATCGAACGGCGAAATCCGCACGAGCCGGTGGACCCCGATTTCGGTCTGCAGGTATCCGAAGGCGTTCTCGCCGCTCACGCGCAACGTCGCGGATTTGATCCCAGCTTCGTCCCCGAGCTGGATGTCCACGATTTCGGATGCCAGCCCGCGACGCTCCATCCAGCGCTGGTACATCCGCAGGAGCATGTCCGCCCAATCGCACGATTCGGTTCCCCCGGCCCCGGCATGGATGATGAGAAACGCCGGGTTCGCGTCGAATTCACCGGACAGCAGCGAGGTGATTTCAAATTTGTCGAGGTCGCGCCCGAGGGCATCGAATTCCGCGCGCACCTCCGCGGCGGCGGCGGCCTGGTTTTCGGGAGATTCCTCGCCGGCCAGCTCGCGGAGGACACCGAGGTCCGCCGCGCGGGATTCGAGCGCCTCAAGGGGGAGAATTTTTCCCCGGAGCACGGAGACCTCGGCGACATCGCGCTGGGCTTTTTCGCGGCTGTTCCAAAAATCGGGCTCGTTCATCCGGGCCTCGATTTCCGCGAGTTTGCGGGTCAGTTCCGGCAAGTCAAAGAAACCTCCGCAGGGCGGCCAGGCGGGCCGAGATTGCGGAGGTGTCCAGCGATTGGAGGTCGTCGTTCATGCCACGCGGATACCATGCCGCGATGCTCCCGCAAACAGAAAAGCGGGTTTTATTTCGCTTTGGTCCGAGGGGGAGGCGTGGTTTCGACCGCGGGAGCGCGCGCGCCATCGAGCCGGAAGATCGTCTCGCCATCCTTCATGACCCCGAGTTTGTCCCTCGCGATGACCTCGACGTAGCCGGGGTCGGTCTTCAGCAAATTGACTTCCCGCTCGCGCTTCTTCTGCAGGAGCTGCTCGGCACGGAGCTTGGCCTGCTCCTCCTCCAGCTTCACGGCGAAGTGGTTGCGGCGCTTCCACTCCGGATAGAGAGTCAACCCGATGAACAGTACCCCGGCGAGCACGATCAGAACCGTCAGGAACCGGTTGAGGTGGTGCCAGATGGCGGGGTTGCGGCGTTGTTTCGTCAGTTCCACTCAGGTGATGAATGCCGGGAAGCGGGATAAATGGCGAGCCCGGCCTTCATTATCCGGAAGGGCCAGTTCAATCCCCCAGCTCGACATTCCAATACGCGATATCCAAAAAGTGTTTCCAGCTGTCATGCGGCGCGTTCGAAAGCGAGATGTGGAGGAACGGGCGCCACTTCGGGCGCTTCGGCTTCCGGATCAACTGCATCCTCGCCTCGTGCGGCAGGCGGTTCCCCTTGCGCGTGTTGCAGGGGATGCACGAGCAAACGATGTTCTCCCACGAGGTCTGGCCGCCGCGGTCGCGCGGCAGGATGTGGTCGAGGTTCAGGTTCTCCCGGGAAAAAATTTCTCCGCAGTATTGGCAGGTGTTTTTGTCGCGCTCGAAGACGTTGTGGCGGGTGAACTTCACTTCCTTTTTTGGGAGCCGCTCGAAAAGCAGGAGGACGATGATCCGCGGAATCCTCACGTCCATCGTGATGGTCTTGACCATTTCCGGATGGGGGTTCTGGCGCGAAAAATCCCGCCAGCTGTCGAAGTCGTGCGTGAGAAATCCCTCGCCGGCATCCGCGGAGACGGCCTGGGCGTGGCCTTGGTAAAGCAAGGTGAATGCGCGCCGCGCGCTGCAAGTATTCACGGCTTGCCACAGGCGGTTCAGCACCAGCACAGGAGTATCGAGGACCGATTGCATGGATATGTTGTGCCGCCGGGAAACCTCCTCCACAACATCTGGGGGGAATCCCCGCGAACGCGCGGAACTTACCAATAGTCCGGCGCACTTGTCAAACCATAAGCTCGGGCGGCCGCGTCAGCCGAGCGCGCGGACGGCGGTCTGGAGTTCGGCGAGGCGCGCGAGCCAGTCCTGCTGGCGCTGGCGGTGTTCGGCGACGACGGCGGGCGGGGCATTTTTGACGAAGGTCTCGCTGGAGAGTTTGCCGGCGACTTTTCCGATTTCGGCCTCGACTTTGGCGATTTCTCCCTGGAGGCGCTGGCGTTCGGCCGCCGCGTCCACAACCCCTTCGAGCGGGAGGTAAAGGACGCCGATGTCGGTGGGGCAGGCGGCGAACCCGGCGGGGGCGTTTTCGCAGAGGGCGAGCGATTCGGCGTGCAGGAAGAGCGAGAGCGCCGGGACCGCGTCGTTCACCCAGCCAGCTGCGGGAGCGAGCTGCCATGCGAGGCGCTTGTTCGAGGGGATGTTGTAGGTCGCACGCAGGTTGCGGGCCTGGGAGACAGCGGCATAGACGGCATCGGCTCGCGGCTCCGGCGCGGCGCTGTCGGCAACCGGCCACGGGGTTTCCATCAGGCTCTGCGCGCCGAAGCCGAGCCCGTTCCACAGTTCCTCCGTGATGAACGGCGTGTAGGGATGCAGGAGCTTCAGGATCCGCAAAATCGTGAAATCCATGACCGCCAGCGTCCCCGCGCGGCGCGGCGAATCGAAGTCGGCTTTCGCCGCCTCGATGAAGCGGTCGCAAAAATCGCCCCAGGTAAAATCGTAGAGCGCCTGGGCGATATCACTGAACCGGAACGATCCGTAGCCGTCGGTGACGCGGGTGATCGTGGCGTCGAGTTTCGCGAGCAGGTCGCGGGCGAAGATCGAGAGGTCGTGTTTCGACGGGTCGGCCGCGGGATCGACCGCGCCCTGCATGAGGCGGAACCGGCAGGCGTTCCAGAGCTTGTTGCAGAAGTTCCGTCCCTCGACGATCTGCTGCTCGTCGAATTTGATGTCCTGGCCCTGCGGTGCGATCCGGAGCAGTCCGAACCGCAGCCCGTCGGCCCCGTATTTCGCGATGAGGTCGAGCGGGTCGGGGGAATTCCCCAGGCTCTTCGACATCTTCCGCCCCTGCCGGTCGCGGATGATGCCCGTGAAATAGACGCTGCGGAACGGGATCTCGCCGGCGAACTCGATCCCGGCCATGACCATCCGCGCGACCCAGAAAAAAATGATGTCGGGCGCGGTGACGAGCGCGCTGGTCGGGTAGAACTTCTTCAGCGCGGCCGGCTCCATCGTCTCGTGCGCCCACAGCCACGACGAGAACCACGTGTCGAGCACGTCGGCATCCTGCACCCACCCCTCGCCCGGCGACTCGGTGGAGACAAGAAATTTGGAGTTTGGAGTTTGTAATTTGGAATTCTTAGTCCCGCCTCCGGCGGCTGAGTTCAATTCCTCATTTCTCATTCCACATTCCAAATTATCCCGCCGCCAGGCGGGAATCCGGTGCCCCCACCAGAGCTGGCGGGAGATGCACCAGTCCTGGATGTTTTCGAGCCAGTGGTCGTAAACTTTTTCCCAGCGGTCGGGGAAAAACCGGATGAGGCGGTCGCGCACGGCAGCGCGGGCTTCGGCGGTCTTCGGGTATTTGAGGAACCATTGTTCCGAGAGGCGCGGCTCGACCGGCACGTCGGCGCGCTCGCTGAAGCCGACGCTGTTTTCATACGGCTCCTCTTTGACGAGGATGCCGAGCTCACGGAGCTTGTCCACGGCCTCGACGCGCGCCTCGAACCGGTCGAGGCCCGCGAAGTCCTCGCCCGCGAGGTCGTTCATCGTGCCGTCCGGGTTCATGATGTCGATGGCCGGAAGGTTGTGGCGCAGGCCGATTTCGTAGTCGGTCTTGTCGTGCGCGGGAGTGACCTTGAGGACGCCGGTGCCGAACTCGAACTCCACCGCCTCGTCGCCGATGATGGGGATCTCCGCCGGATCGTCCAGCGGGAGAGGCCGGCGGACGTGGAGGCCGATGAAGTCCTTGTAGCGAGGATCCTTGGGGTTCACGGCGACCGCGGTGTCTCCCATGATCGTCTCCGGGCGCGTGGTGGCAATTTCCAAAAATGTCCCCGGTTTTTCGACGATCTCGACCCGGAAATGGTAGAGGTAACCTTTCTGGGGTTTCGGGAGGACCTCCTCGTCGCTGAGAGCGGTGAGCGAGACCGGGCACCAGTTCACCATCCGCTTCCCGCGATAGATGAGCCCCTTGTTGTAAAGGCCCACAAAAACCTCCTGCACCTTGCGGGAGTAATCCTCGTCCATCGTGAATCGCTCGCGCTCCCAGTCGCACGAACAGCCGAGCTTCTTGAGCTGGTTGATGATGATGCCGCCGTGCTTTTCCTTCCACTCCCAGACGCGCCGGAGGAATTCCTCGCGCCCGAGGTCGTGGCGGGTTTTCTTTTCCTCCTTGCGGAGCTTCCGCTCGACGACCGTCTGCGTGGCGATGCCGGCGTGGTCGGTGCCCGGAAGCCACAGGACCTCGTGTCCGGTCTGGCGCGCGTGGCGGGCGAGGATGTCCTGGATCGTGGCGTTGAGCACGTGGCCGAGAGTGAGGACGCCGGTGACATTCGGCGGAGGAATGACCATCGAGAAGCCGGGCTTCGGGGACGCGGGGTCGGCGTGGAAGAGCCCCCGGCCCAACCACCAGGAATACCATTTGTCTTCCACCAGGCCGGGTTCGTATGCTTTGGAAAGTTCGGACATCGAACCGCGCATTGTGACCGATCCGGCGGCGGATTCAATCGGCTTTCGCATGAAAAAACGTCCGGCTGGTTGAGGTCCCGCAGGCGCGGGTTTGACCTCCCGACCGCGTCGGGCATGATAGGCGGGTGCTCGCCGATCTGAGGTTGCAGGATTTCCGCTGTTTCGAATCCCTGGAGATTTCCATGGGTCCGGGCCGCACGTTCGTGGCCGGCGCGAACGCGCAGGGCAAAACCTCGATCCTCGAGGCGGTCTGCCTCCTGCTCCGCCTGCACTCCCCGCGCACATCCACGGCGGCCGAGGCGATCCGGTTCGGGCGGCCGCAGTTTTCCCTCGACGCGCATTTTTCCGGGATCCACCTCGTCCTCCACTACTCGCACGAGGGCCGGGAATTGCTTCTGGATTCGAAGCCGCAGACGCGCACGGACGACTACCTCGACGTGGCGCGGGTCGCGTGGTTTGCGAACACCGATCTCGACCTCGTGCGAGGAGGAAGCTCAGGCCGGCGCAGGTATCTCGATTTCCTGGGCATGCAATGCGTGCCGGGCTACAGAAAATCCCTGCGCGCCTACGAGCGGGCGCTGCGCTCGCGGAACTCGCTGCTCAAAGACAACCGTCCGCGCCGGGAGATCGAGGCGTTCGACCCGCCGCTGGTCGAAGCCGGGGAATTTCTCTTTGCCGCGCGGGCCGGGCTCTGCGAAATGCTGGCTCCCCTCTCGCGCGCGGCCTGCCTGGAAATCAGCGGGGGATCGGATGCGATGGAAATCTCGTATCACCCCGGCGGCGAAACCCCGCTGGCAACCGCGCTTGCCGGCTCGCGGCAGGAAGAGATGCGCCTCCGGCAAACCGTTGTCGGCCCGCACCGCGACGAGTTGAAAATCGCGATCAACCGCCTCGATGCCGCTGTCTTCGCCTCCGAGGGCCAGCAGCGAGGGATCGCGCTTTCCTTGAAGCTCGCCCAGGCCCGCCACCTCGAGGACGTCCAGAACCGCGCCCCGATCCTCCTCCTCGACGACATCTTCGGCGAGCTCGACCCCGAGCGCCGCAACCGCCTCCTCGCCTCGCTCCCCCCGCAAAGCCAGACGATCATCACCACCACATTCCTCGACTGGGCCGACCGCAAACCGGAGGACGCGGTTTTCAAACTCGCCGGTGGGCGCTTGGAGCCTCTGTGATCTCCGGCGAGCACGCCCATCTTGGGTGTGGTGCTTGGGGAAGGCGCATCAGCTCTTTGGCGACAAACTCCCGGCCCTATTGGATGAACTAAATCTGGTTTTGGCAGCGTCAACCGACTGGAAACAGGACCTTCGGAATGATTTTCGGGAAATGGTCAGTGCGGTTCATTTTATTATTTACAAATTGTTATTAAATAGCATGTTAATATTTTTCTGAGATTTTCAGAAAGATTTTCAGTATATTTGATTTATGGAAGTTTACAGGCTACCCAGCGCGATGGAACCCTTGCTCCCGACGGGACAGAGCGCCCGTCTTGCTGAACTGACCTGTGAAATCCTGAAGGCGTCTGGTCGGCTGAAGGGGCAGGTTCATTCCCCTCTCGTGCTCCAGCGGGTGGCGGATTTGGTCCGCGAAATGAACTGCTACTATTCCAACCTGATCGAGGGACATAAGACCATTCCCCGTGACATCGAGCGGGCGATGAATCGCGATTTTTCGCACGATCCAACCCAGCGCGACAACCAGCAACTCAGCCTCGCCCACATCGCCGTGGAGAAACTCATGGAGCAGCGGCTCGCCGGAGAGTCGGCGGACGTTTATTCCTCCGATTTTCTCTGCTGGCTCCACCGTGAATTCTACACCCGCCTCCCCGAACCGCTGCACTGGGCCACCACCAAAAGCGGCCAGCGTTACCAGATCCAGCCGGGATGCCTGCGCGATTTTATGGTGGATGTCGGCCGGCACACTCCGCCGGATTTTGCCGCCCTGCCCAAGTTCCTGAACCGATTCGAATCCTTCTACGGAGACAAGGGCATTTTGGAAACCGAGCGCTTGGTGGCCATCGCGGCGGCGCATCACCGGCTCGCCTGGATTCATCCGTTTGGTGACGGCAACGGACGCGTTATCCGGCTCCAATCCCACGCGCAGTTTATCCACCACGGGATTGCCGGCCACGGCCTGTGGACGCTCTCACGCGGGCTGGCCCGCTACCGCCAGCGCTATTTCGCCAGCCTCGAAGCCGCCGACCAGGGGCGGCGCGGCGATCTCGATGGCCGCGGCAATCTCTCCGACGCGGCGCTGGCCGACTTCTGCGTGTTCTTCCTCGAAACCATGCTCGACCAGATTGAGTTCATGAGCGGATTGCTCGGACTGCCCGCCCTGCGCACCCGGGTGGAACGCTACTTCCAGTTCCAGTCCCTGCACCTTGAGCGCTACCGCGAAGAAATCATGCGCGTGGTTCGCACGCTGGTGGATGAAGGCGAAATCCCGCGCGCCCGCGTGCGGGAAATCACAGGCAAAGCCGCCACCGTCTCGGTCGAAATCATCAAGCTGGGACTGGAACACGGCTATTTTGAAACCCCCAGCCCGAAAGGCCCGCTGCGCGTCGCCTTCCCGGCGAAAATTCACGAGTTCTACTTCCCGCAACTCTTCCTCGATTTGCCAGTCGAGCCCGATGGGAGGGCCGCATGATACACGCCGGCAACTCGGCCGCCGTAGCCTTGGCGAAGGCGGAAGCGCATCAACTCAACGAGGTCCTCGCCGCGTGAAAGTTCCAGAATCAAACAGGACTGACCAGACAAACAGGACCAACACGCAGAGTCCGTCCCCTAAGTCCCGTCCGTCCCCTCAAGCCGGCTTCATCCCGCCACATGGCGGTTACGAAGACCTCCTCTCCTTTAAAAAAGCCCGTATCGTTTATGACGCCACGATCCGCTTTTGCGACCGCTTTGTTGACCGGCGCAGCCGGACGCACGATCAGATGGTGCAGGCCGCGCGTTCGGGCAAGCAGAACATCTTGGAAGGCAGCCGCGCGAGCGGCACCTCCAAGGAAACCGAACTCAAGCTCACAAACGTCGCTCGCGCCAGCCTCGAGGAGCTCCTCGAAGACTATCGCGACTATCTTCGCACAGTCGGCCAACCGATTTGGGATAAGGACTCGAAAGAGGCCCTTTATGTGCGCCAGTTGGGAAAATCACCCGGTTCCTCGTGGGATACCTATCGCGAATTCCTTGAAACCCGCCCCGGTCACGTTGTCGCCAATATCATCATCAGCCTGATCCACCAAACCAACTATCTGCTCGACCAACAGATCAGACGGCTTGAAAAAGACTTCCTCAATGAAGGAGGACTCCGCAAGCGAATGACCCGCGCCCGCCTCGCCTCCCGAACCCACCAACAACGAGGAGGCCCGCGTGCCACCTGAAAACCCTCTGTCCTCCGTGTCCCAACCGTCCCGTTTTTCCGGAAGCGCCATGAGCTTCGACCTGCAAAAAATCCTCGAAAGCAAGCGCGCCTTCCGCCGGGATCTGGCGGCACCCACGTCTGGATTTTCTCCGCATCGCTTTACCTGCGGCAACTCAACCAGTCTCACCTCAACCTCCACATGCCCCGGCGGTGCAGCGCCTGAAAAAGCTCGAAGATTTGATAAAATGGCCGGTTTGATGAAAGAACATTGGGAAATAGACGGTAACCTGCTTTCTCAGAACCTGATGTGTAGGTTGCTTGCCTGCTCTCGCTTTTTCTCCTAAACTCCAAATGAGAACACCGCTGCACGCATTTCAAATCTTGCTTTGGGCGCCTACACGCTGCCGGACGCGGCGCGTTTGCTTGGCCTGCCCTTGCCACGCGTGAGGTCATGGGTTCTGGGACGCGATGCTGACGAAGCCTTGGGCCATAGGGGTGCCGGGAAAGACCGGACATTCGATTTTTACACCCTCATTGAGCTGTTCACGATTGGACAGTTGCGGTCGCACGGGCTCTCATGGCCAACCCTGCGCCGGGCTCGTGCCGAATTGATGCGGGGGTTTCAAACCCGGCACCCGTTTGCGATCGAGGGTCTCCTGATCGACGGAAGGAAATTGCTCAAAGAGCTGGGAGATGAAACGCTTCTTGAACTCGGATCCGGAGGCCAGACGGCTTTTGAGAAAGTCATTGCGCCCTTCTGTCAGCGGCTGGATTTTGACTCCACGACAAAGCTGGCATCGAAGTTTTATCCGAATGGTCCGGAGTCCGATGTCGTGATCGATCCTCATCATGCCTTCGGACGCCCAGTGATCAGTGGAACCAATGTCACTACCGAGGCCCTTGCCTGCCTGATCCGCGGCGGGGAGAAGATTGAAGATGTGGCACAGGATTTTCGATTGGAGCCCGCGCAGGTGGAAGCGGCATGGGAATTTGAGCGGCGTCTGGCCGCATGAGACTCTACTTCGACGAGAATTTCTCTCCCCATCTTGTGAAAGGCATGAGAGCAATTCAGGATGGACGCTGGAGCGAAGGGGTGACCGTCACGTCAGTTGAGGAGGAGTTCGGCCGGGGAGCAGCGGATGAAGTTTGGATTCCAGAAGTTGCGAGCCGTCACGGGATCGCCCTCACGCAAGATCTGAATATTCACCGCCAGCGCCCAGTGGGAACTCTGCAAAATGAACAAAATCGGAGTTTTCTTTTTCAAGCCCCCAAAGAGGTCAAAATCGTGGAGCTATTGGGACATTGCCCAACTTGTGATGCGGCACTGGCCGGAGATCAATAGGCTTGCAGCTGAACAACGCCGACCGTTCGGCTTCGTAGTCGAACTGAACCGATCAAAAATTGCCCCCTTATAGATGTCGAACCCACAACAACTTGTCCAAAAAACTCTGGATCTACGACCTGCGCACCAACCTGCATTTCACGCTCAAGGAAAACACGCTGAAGCGCAGCGACCTCGACGATTTCGTCGCGTGTTATTTTGGATGTTGCGGCGCAGTGTCAGCGTCGCATGAATCAGCGACGGTCACAGACCGCCGCTACAACGGAAACCGCCACAACCGCAAAGAAAGCGAACGATTCAAGTCATTCACCTGCGACGAATTGATCAAGCGAGACAAAGTGAACCTCGACATCTTCTGGCTCAAAGACGACGCGCTGGAAGAATCCGCCAACCTGCCTTCTCCCGAAATCATCGCCGCCGACATTACCGCAGACCTTGAGGCGGCACTGGAGCAATTTGCGACAATCGCAGAAGACCTTGCCTCCGCGCCCTGAAAAAGCCGATCCCGAAGCTTGATCCGGGAGCGGGTCCGTGCTGAAACTCTACATGATGAAAATTTCCCTCCTTGGTGTGGTCGCGCTCCTCATGTCCGGTTGCTTGGTTTCGCCGGTTTCGCAGTCTGGTGGGCCGGGTTCGGTCACGGTCGTCAACTCGAACCCCAATGCCATCGTGGCGGCGGCGCAGGCGGTGTTTCCGCAGGCGGGATACCAGCTCGCCGCATCGAACTTCCCGGTTTCGATCTCCTTCGACAAACCCTCCAGCCGGTTCGCGAACATCATGTGGGGAAGCTACGGCAACCCCCAGACGATCCGGGTGCGTGTGAACATGAATCAAATTCCCGGCACGAACAACTACCGGCTCGTCCCGAAAGTTTATTCGGTCAGCTCGGCGGGCGAGGCCGGATTTGAAGACAAGCGTCCCCTCATGGGCCTTTGGTCGAGCCAGTTCGGGCCGTTGCTCAAGCAGGTTGCCGAGCAGGCGGGCGGCGCGGGCGCGATGTAGATTCTCCCATCGGCCGAAAAATTTCCATGGTCACCGATGTCCACTCCTGCCGCGCGGCCGATTCCGGCTCCCGGCCAAGTTTCTTTTGCAGAATCCTCGCCCGGCTTATCGGAACCGGGGTTCTGGCACTTTGCCTGGCGGCGAGCGCCGCAGCAAACGAGATCGCGCTGACATGCGACCTGGATCCGCTTTTCGACATCCCGGCGGTTTATGCCCTGACCCCCGAGGCGCTCGAAGCGCAGTATCCCGACACTGCCAACTTTAAGGAAAACCCCCGCTTCAAGTGGCTCACCCAAGCGAAAGACCGTGCGATTTTTCAGCGCAAGCCCTATTCCAATATTTCCGTGGATCTCTCGCTGCTGAAGGGATCGGTGCCGGTCGAAGAGGTGATTGTTGACTTCGCCAACGGCAAGCTCAACGGAATCACCTTCTCGGTTTACAACCGCGGCGACGCCGGCCCGATTTCCGCCGAGGAATTCAAACGCCGCCTCAATGCCTGCGACGGGGCTCTCCGGCAACGACTCGCCGCCGTGCCTGTGCCGCGCCGGGCAGATCCCGCCAACGGGCTTCTTTCCTCCGGCTGGACATGGTTTTGTCCCAACGGCCTGGCCACTCTCGAAAAGAACCCCGAGGCGGACAGCGGGCAGCCCGAATACCTCAAGATGCGCCTCGCCCCGCGCGATGCCTCCGGGCCAATCGCCGCATCCATCCGGGAGCACAGCAGCTCAACTTCCCTCACCGCACTCAAGAAAAATGTTCGGACCGAGGGCGGACGCACACTGATCCAGGGCGTGCCGATGGTGGACCAAGGACCGAAAGGGTATTGCGTCGTCGCCTCCGCGCAGCGTCTCTTCGAATACTACGGCATCTCGTGCGACGAGCACCAGATCGCCAAGGTTGCAGGGTCCGACGCCAAGAACGGCACCAACAGCGCAAAAATGATGAAGGCCCTGATGAGCCTCGGCAGCGGCTTCCACCTTCAGTTCAAATGTCTTTTCGCGCGCTACAGCGACGGTTCATTGCGTGACTTCAAGCAGCAAAAGAAGACCTCCCTCGGCGATTTTCAGAAAACCATCGAGCGATCCATCGGCGACGGCATCCCGCTGCTCTGGAGCCTCGATCTCGGAAAGTTTCCCGAGCAGCCCGCCTTGAGCCGCCAGGTTGCCGGCAGCCACATGCGCCTGATCATCGGCTTCGACAAGGACAACATCTACTTCACCGATTCCTGGGGGGCCGGACACGAACTCGGCAGCATGTCATTCGCCAATGCCCTCGATGCCACCAACGGGCTCCTTGTGATGTATCCGGTCGTCCAATAGCTCCGCTCCTCTATAAATCCTCGAACCGGTTGACCCGGAATGGATTTTTCCGCTCCGACGGGGGTTTGAACGGGGTCGGCTTTCCCGGAGACGGCCCGGCGTTGCTGCGGGCTGCCCCCTCGGGAGGCGGGGCAGCGCTTTTCCCCGTGTTGTAGGTGTTGATCACGATCATCGCGCTGCGGACGCCAACGGGAAGGCTCCGCCGCGAGGCGATGAATTCATCGGGGCGGTAATAATTGGTGAGATCGCGTTTGAAGGCGGACCGGTTGATCCCGATGTTCAGGTTTTTGCGGATTTCAAAATGCAGGTGGGCGACATACATGCCATGGTTTGTTCCGATCGTCCCGACCTGTTGTCCGCGTGTGATCTGTTGGCCCTCGCGGACAACGATTTTATCCATGTGGGCATACATCGAGTCCACCGTCCGCAACTGCCCGTTCTCCAGAAAGATGTGGCGGATGAGAACGACATTTCCCCAACCCATGCGGGCGTCCCGGGCAAACGTGACATAGCCATGCCCGATCGCATACACCGGATCCCCCAAATCGCTGTTACCTCCCTTCAGCCCGTCCCAATCCTCTCCGGGATGGTAGGAAAGAAATCCGCGCGAGAGATAGTAACCCTCTCCGTCCGGCTTTCCAACCGGCTGGTCAAATCCGTCAGCAATCCGCGTCCGCACCTGCTCCGGTTGCGGAGCCGCGACAAGATCTGCGGAGAGACAAAAGAGAGCGATCCAAAAAAACCATCCTCGCATGAGCCGTTCAGGCTACGATGCCGGCGGAAAATGCGCAACAACTCCCCGACACAACTCCCCGCATTCCGGGGCAGGGGCCATGCTCCGCTCCGGCTCCCGCATTTTCCGCTTTTCTTGGCTGGGCAACTTTGCGAGTTTGCCGTTTGGGATGCAGGGGATTTTTCATCAATACGATCCGGGGCCATTTTTTGACGAGATGTTTGGGGCGGACGGAAGGGTCCGTCCGCATTACGAGCAGCTTTTCCAACGGTTCGTGGAACTGGAGCCCGCGGAGTTCGACCGCAAGCGTGTCCTGGCCGAAAAATCCTACCTCAATCAGGGGGTCACATTCACGGTTTACAGCGGGGACGAAGGCACCGAGCGGATCATGCCGTTCGACCTCATTCCGCGGATTATTCCCGGGGACGAGTGGGCGTTCATCGAAAAGGGGCTCACCCAGCGACTCCAGGCGCTGAATCTTTTCCTCCGCGACATCTATCACGAACAGAAGATCGTCCGGGACGGCATTATCCCCGGGGAAATCATCCGCAGCGCCAAACACTTCCGCCCCGAACTGGCAGGCTTCGACGTTCCGCACGACATCTACATCCACGTCTGCGGGACCGACCTGATCCGGGGTGCGGACGGACGGTATCTGGTTCTTGAGGACAACGGGCGGTGCCCCTCCGGGGTTTCGTATTTGCTGGAGAACCGGCAGGCGATGAAGCGGGTTTTTCCGCGCCTCTTCAACCGTTATGCGGTGCGCCCGGTCGGCAGGTATCCGCAGGAATTGCTGGCCTCGCTGCGCTATGTCGCCCCGCACGGGAACCCGGACCCCACCGTGGTCGTGCTGACCCCCGGGGTTTACAATTCGGCGTATTTCGAGCATTCGTTCCTGGCCCGGGCGATGGGGATCGAGATCGTCGTTGGTCACGACCTCGTCATCGAAAACTCCCGCGTTTTCATGAAGACGACCAAAGGCCTCCAGCAGGTGGACGTGATCTACCGCCGGATCGACGACGATTTTCTGGATCCCACCGTCTTCCGGAAAGACTCACTTCTCGGGGTGCCGGGCATCGTCGAGGCCTACCGCGCGGGGAACGTGACCCTCGCCAACGCGCTCGGCACCGGGGTCGCCGACGACAAGGTCGTCTATTACTACGTGCCGGCGATGATCAAGTATTACCTCGGAGAGGAGCCGGTGCTCCCGAACGTCGAAACCTATCTCTCGGCCGTCGTGACCGACCGGAAATTCATCCTCGACCACCTGCCGGAGCTCGTGGTCAAGGCGGCGAACGAAAGCGGCGGCTACGGCATGATGATCGGACCGCAGGCGTCGAAGGACGAGATCGCGAAGTTCCGCGCCGCGATCATCGCCGATCCGCGCGGGTATGTCGCCCAGCCGGTCGTCCACCTCTCGCGCTCGCCGTGCTTTGTGGACGGAAAAATCGAGGGCCGTCACATTGACCTCCGCCCGTATATTCTCTCGGGCGAAAAGACGGCGATCATCCCGGGCGGACTCACGCGCGTCGCGATGCGCAGGGGATCGCTCGTCGTCAATTCCTCCCAGGGCGGCGGGAGCAAGGACACCTGGGTGTTGGATGACGGGGAGGCCGCATGCTGAGCCGGGTTGCCGATGCCTGCTTCTGGCTCAGCCGCTACATGGAACGCGCCGAGGCAAACGCCCGCATCCTCGATGTGAACATCCAGCTTCTCCTCGACTTCGAGGACCAGAACACCGGAACTGTCCAGCAGCACTGGCAGCCGATTCTGGCGACGCTCGAGGACCAGGCGCTGTTCAGCGAGATCCACGACGGGATCTCGGGGGATGCGGTCATGGCCTTCGTGACGTTCGAAAAGAAAAACCCTCACTCGATCATCTCCAGCGTGACGTTCGCCCGCGAGAACGCGCGCATGGTCCGCGAGCAGATCTCCAGCGAGATGTGGGAGCAGCTCAACCGGCTCTACCTCTACCTGCTCGGCCCCGCTGCGCGCTCCGCGTTCATTGACAGCCCGATCGACTTCTACCGCTCGCTCGTGGACAGCCTCCACTCGTTCTAGGGGATCACCGACGCCACGATGACCCACGGCGAAGGATGGCAGTTCCTCCAGGCCGGGAAATTTCTCGAGCGGGCGGATTCGACATCGCGCGTTCTGGACATCAAATACCACATCCTGCTGCCCTTCGGCGAACAGGTGGGCGGCACCGTGGATATCACCCAGTGGATGGCGGTCCTCCGCTCCTGCAGCGCGATGGAAGCGTTCCTGAAAATCTCGCACGGCCAGGTCACGAGCTGGGGGGTCGCAAAGTTCCTGATCCTTCATGACACGTTCCCCCGGTCGCTCCGGTTTTGCGTGGACAGCCTGGACCTCGCCCTGCACCAAATCTCGGGATGCGACCGCGCCCACTTTTCGAACGAGGCCGAGCGCCTCTCCGGAATGCTCCGCTCAAACCTCGATTACACGAACATCGAAACCGTTTTCTCCACCGGCCTCCACCAATACCTCGACCTGACCCAGCTCCGCCTGATCGAAATCTGCGACGCCCTCGTGAAAACCTACTGCCGATGGCTCGACGGGGAGTGATCTCATCTCTTGGAAATAAACGCGGCCGGCGCAAAACAGGGGGCACAGGCTCGCCTGTGAAAGACACCCGCCTGCGCTTGCAGAGTCAGCGCCAAAACGGGCGGGACGCCCGTTAAGAATAAGGTCTGAGTTTTCCGTGTAACTGCTCTGAATACTAAGCATATAAATGGTTTGCGTCGTTTTATGCGGAGTTTTCAATTCGCCAGTTAAGATCAAAAACGCTGGTTAAATTCCCCCAAACTGCCCCAAATCGCCCCAAACTATTTGCCGTGGCGGATTCAGGGGAAGCCGAAATTTCCTCAAAGCGGAGTTCTCCAGAACGGCAAGCCTTCATGGCGATTGAGCTTGTTTTGCGACGCTGGCCGACTCCATTGTTCAGCCCATGTCCGAGGAGAAAACCCACCATTCCCACGACCGGATTTTCCGGCATGCGATGTCCCTGCCACTGGTCGCCCGGCAGTTCCTCGAAACCTGGATGCCCAAGGAATTCCTGGCTCTGGTCGAATGGTCCACTCTGCGCGTCGAGAAGATTTCCGGCATC
>Ga0118677_10003089_pt1 | contig 32233 bp, 27 predicted proteins | sample AliMusrvi5mmetaG_FD_86154 | JGI IMG/M metagenome (GOLD analysis project Ga0118677, IMG submission 86154) | reverse complement strand
GTCCAGGTGGCTACGGTGGGCGTCGCGGGATCGACGAAGCTGTGCTGAAGCAGATTGCTGATATGACGGGTGGAACGTACTATGCGGCGTCGAGCGCCGGCGAGTTGAACGACGTGTTCCGCAACCTGCCCACGTATCTGATCACCAAACATGAAGTCACCGAGATCAGCTTCATCTTCGCGGCCATCGGCGCGCTGCTCGCGGCGAGTGCGATTGTCCTGTCGTTGCTCTGGCACCCGTTAGGGTGATTGGGGTGAGACGCTACGGTATCACTCCCAGATGTCGCGCAAATCGTCCATGAGCGCCTGTCTCGTTTGACGGTAGTCCGTCTCAGGCAGCTTGCCAGCGGAAAAGCGATTGTCGATATCGGCTATCTGACGCAGCAAGGCCTCGCGCTCTTTGGTAAAGTCGCCTTCGAGAGTGCGGGATCGCCGCACACGCACTACGATTAAACCTGCCCCTAACACTGTAAACGCCAGGGTGCCTGCGCCAAGCGCAATCGTGTTGTGGTCTTCACCGGCAACCAGTGCGGCGCGCGGCTGCCCATTCAGGTGAAAAGACAGTTTGCCTGCATTCGCCAATCCCGCACTTTCCGGCGTATAGATACGTATGCTGCTGGTGTGGAAAGGCTGCACCCCTGTGTCTTTCAGATCGGTGATACGAAGGACGCCATCTGGTATCAACACATCCCAGTTGCCAATGGGGTAGGACATTAACCGTGATATCTCACTCCCGCCGTGATACGGCAGGTTATAGAGCATCGCGATCGTCGTAGCCTGCTCGCCCGGAGGAACAGCGTCACTGTCGTAGATAGTCTGACCCTCCTGGAAGAAACGCACGCCCAATCCGGGCCCATCGAATGTCACATCCGTCGCTTCTGCGGGGAGTGAAATCTGAAGCGACTTCAACTGCCCCTCGGTTGAGAGTTTGTTGATATACGCGTGGTCGCTCAGATTTGCGAAAGAGTAAAACTCCACAACGCTGATAAAACCTTCGCCGACATCCTGGATGAAGTAGTGATATTCGGGGATTGAGATCACGCTCGGGTCGTTTGTCACCTCATAGACTGAGAGCGTGTCAGATATCTGCAGCGTCGTCGAGAACTGCATGGGCGCGCCAAAAAACTTCGCGCCACTATAGACGAGATCGGCCTGATAAAACAGATTTGGATCCCGTGGCAGCGCTTCGAAGGTCACCGTTCCCTGCTGATCAATCGTGGCTGTTCGCGAGAAGACTTCGCCTGTTGAGTTATAGGTGTGAAGCGCCACGGGTAGGCCGGCGACGGACTCTCCATTGGGCGTGCGGTTCAACGCGCGCAGGCGCAAGACTCCGTCGCCAACAGCTGCGGAAAGGGCAGACACAGCGGGCTCAGAGTAGCGATACCCAAATGACCGCACATAGGCTGCCATGGCCATACGCTGCGGTTCGTCCAGCGTCACCTTCGCATGTGCCGAGCCGCTGATCATTGCTTTGGAGATATCGGCAAGCGAGCTGTGCGTCAGCCACTGTGTATCTGAGAACGATGTCAGCACGGTAGAACCGGCGTCCGGGCCGTCGCCTTTTCCGGCGGCGCCATGACAGGCGAGACAGGCATCTGCATACGAGCGTTGCAATGAGGGTAATGTTTGCGACGGCACACCCATCGCCCATATATAACTGAGCACATCCCAGCGATCCTGAGGGGTCAGCGATTGTGCAAATCCCGGCATCAGCTTGTCGATGCGACCATTGCTGACGACATCGAACCAATCCGCCGGTGTTGCGTCCTGCGACAGCTGCGATCCGACCAGCTTTGCCACGTTGCCGCCCTGTGATTTGATCTTCGTCGCCTGTGGGCCGTTTCCTTGACCCGTTTCTCCATGACACGCCAGACATTTGACGCCATAGATCGTTCCGCCCTTTGCAACATCAGGAAGAGAACCGGGTAGTTGATTCTCTACTGCGCTGACCGGAATTGGAGCCGGCGTCAGCAAATCCGAGACTTGCCGCGCCTTGGGCGCACCGGAGCAGCCTGACAGCGTGATTACCGCCAGAATTGTGAGCAGCAGAACATACTTGAGTTGATGTGAGGAGGGCTGGAGCTGCTTCATCGTCTTGCCCCCCGCGTCTTCTTTGAATTCATAATTGGCGAGGTCAATGCGCCACAACTCGCACAGAAACGATCCCCGTCTCTGAGGGGTTTGCCGCATGATTTACAGACAGAAGCGGTGCGGCGCAATTCTGCGACCCGCGCCTCAATCTGCGCCGTCATCTGTGCCTCCGATTCCGCTTCGGCGTCCACGTCGACTTTTGCTTGCAACTGCGCTTCAGCATCCGCAGTCGCCTCGGTATTTACCTCGGTATTTCGACTCATCTCATCCAGTTCGCGCAACGTCTCCGCGCCGCGTTGCACCTGTGCTTCGCGCAGCCCTTTGTAATCCGCCTCGTTCAGTTTCCCTGTGCGGTAATCCAGATCCAGCTCGCGGATTGTCCGCACGATCGCTGCGCGCTCCCGTTCGAGTGTTTGTTCATGACTGAGCGGCGCAATCGCCGGGCGACGTGTTTCAAACAGAGGGCTTGCTGTGTATAAGGCGACGATGATAAAGAGCGCCGCGCCGATCAGAATTGTTCCAATACCCATTCACTTTTCCTGTGAGTTATCCACCGCATGCTGAATTTTTTCGTTGCCCGGCAACCGCGGGCGCCTGCCGCGTCATTTTGAGGGTGATCCAACCATTCGCGCGATCGGGACTGTGCGAATAGCCGTGGAGGGTTCCATTTGCCAGAAGGCCAGCAGAAACCCCAGGATCAATACGATGCCGCCTGTCCATATCCAGTTTATCAACGGGTTGATATAGACCTGGAATGAAGCGGTTGTTCCGTTATTCTCCCATCCAGCCAGAATGACATACACTTCCTCGTTGAAGCTTCCTGTGATATCGGCGATGGTGGACGTTTCCTGCTGGGCTGGGAATTGATCTCGATGGGGGTAAACCCCGCCGATGATGCTGCCGTCGCGGGACGACGTCGTCAAGAGGGCGGCTTCGACTGATTGGCAGTCATTAAACTCGCAGGGAACGGAAGCAATTCCACGGTAGGTAAACGTGTATGAACCAACCGTGAAGCTGTCATTCAGTTTTACATTTCGCAACACATCAGTTCCGTAAAAGCCCTTTCCGATAGCGCCAACCGCAATCAGGACAATCCCGATGTGGATCAGGTAGCCGCCATAGCGGCGCTGGTTGCGTTGCACCAGATGCAGCAGTGCGACAGGGATACTCTCGCCGGCACTGTTAACGCGCGCCCTGACGCCTCGAATATATTCGAGGCAGGTCTGGACAAACGTGTACAGACACAAAACCAGCAACAGAGATGGGATCACCTGTCCGGACCCAACAAGGATCAGCACAAATGCGATCAGGCTGATCACTGCGGGGATGAGTGACATTTTCCCCAGCGCCCGCGCACTGGCCTTGCGCCACGCCAGCAGTGGCGCAACTCCCATCAATAGCACCAGGATGATTAGCTGCGGACCCGCAACCTGGTTGTAGAACGGAGGGCCTACGGTGATCTTCACGCCATTGATGGCTTCAGTAATCGTCGGGAAAATCGTGCCCAGGAAAATCGTGATCGCTGTGCTCACAAAGAGCACGTTTTGCAGCAGGAAAATCCCTTCTCGTGAGAACCACGAGTCCAGCTTGTTCTCGCTATGCAACGTGTCCAGGCGGCTGAACCACAATAGGATCGTGCCGCCGAGTATAAGGACCATGAACCCCAGGAAGAGCGGCCCCAGGTTGGATTTGGCAAAGGCATGCACCGATGTGAGCAGGCCGCTTCGGATGAACGAGGTGCCGAAGAAAATGGAGACGAAGGTGAACGCCATCAAAAGGACGTTCCAGTTCTTGAACATGCCGCGCTTTTCCTGAATCATGGCTGAATGCAGGAAAGCGGTTGCGAAAAGCCATGACACAAACGGCATATTCTCCGACGGATCCCAGCCCCAGTAGCCGCCCCAGCCCAGAACATCATGCGCCCAACGCCCGCCCAGCAGCAATCCCGATGCTAGAAAAGCCCAGCCCACCAGCGTCCAACGCCGGGACTTGATAAGCCACAGGTTGTCACGCCTGCCCACCGCCAGTGACGCGATTAAGAAAGCAAACGGGATGATGAAGCTCGTATATCCGGCGTAAAGCATTGGGGGATGGATGATCATGCCCGGATGCCGCAGGAGCGGGTTCAGTCCGCGCCCATCTGCAGGTGGAAAATCAAAGCGCAGGAAGGGATTGGCGGAAGAGAGATTAATGAAGATAAAGAAGCCTGCTATAAGGCATGCCACAGCAGTGACATACGGCAGCAGATCCTTATCCTCGGACCAATTGCGTAGCATTGCCACAAAGATGAAAGCTGACATGAGCAGGTTCCAGAACAGGATCGAGCCCCCCTGTGAACCCCACAGCGCCGTGATCCGGTAGAACAGCGGCGTGGCCTTGCTGGACACATCCGCGACATAGATCACCCCGAAATCAAACGTGATTAAGGCGTACCACAGGCCGATGCAGGCGACTAGCACCAGTGGAAAAACCAGCTTTGCCGCATTTCGACCGCTCTGGACTAACCTCTCGTCATTGCGCCGCGCGCCAAGCAACGATGTCGCAATTGCATACACACAAACCAGCAGCGAAATAACTAATGCAATATACCCGAGATCGGTAATCATTGGCGTGCTTGATTACCTGCTTGCGGTCTGGGCGCTCTGATACTTCGTGGGGCATTGCAGCATCAACGAATCCTGCGCCTGTCCAGCGTAAAACTTGCCGTCTGCTGACAGTTTGCCGGTGACGATGGCGTGTGCCTCGTTTACCAAAGTATCCGGTCTGACTCCCTGGTAAACGACCCGTAAACGCGGCGTTTTGGCCGGGCTACCCACCAGATCTTCGCGCGAGTTCACAACGTCAAATTCCAGATGCAGCGACGATGGCTCATAGACGATACTATCGCCGACCACCACGCCGGTTAATTTAAGGACTCGTTGTGACAGATCCACGCCCTGTAAACGCTGCGCAACGACATCGTTGACCTGCACTTCCATACTGCTGTTGCCTGCTACGGCAAAACCCATGACGGCAATGACAGCAACAATAACGATACCGATCCCAATGATGAACTTTGGCTTCATATCTAACCTCAACGCATGGCGATACGCAATTAACTGCTTCTAAAGAGTGTAACGCTTCAACTAAGTAGTGCTGCGTGTAACTAATGAGTAATTTCTCATAAGTCATTCCGGTGACGTTTGTTTGAAAGGCTACCTGTACGGATTGTATGACAAAACCTGCCTCCGACCATCAGACCAAAGTCTTATGGGAACGCACACCTATGGGCAGTCGGGACTACCGGTTATTCGCTTAACATTCTCAGCATAGATATGAGGCCAGTTCTAAGGTTCTATTAATGCCATTCTTCAATAAGCCAAAAAAAGTGACGACTGCATCGCAGCAGGCGACCCTCCCAACTCGGCGGTCAAAGCGCAGTTGGCCGAAGGTTAACATCGATCTTAATCGGCCTGCCGATCGAGGCAAGGTAGCCTTGAGTGCGTTAGGTCTGCTGGTCGTCTTAATAGTGATAGGAGCTGCGGGTATTCAGGGCTATGTCTATATGGAGAGCACGGAGTTCTGCGGGACATTGTGTCATTCCATGGGTCCACAATTTACTCAGCACAATATATCGGCGCACGTCAACGTCGAGTGTGTAAGCTGCCATATTGGCCCCGGCGTCGAGCACTTTGTCCGGTCGAAAATCAATGGGGCGCGGCAATTGTTTTTGACGCTGAACCATAGTTACAATCTGCCCATTAAGGGACCGGTGAAAGACTTACGCCCTGCGCGTGAAACCTGCGAAACCTGCCATAACCCCCAGAGCTTTAAGGATAACCTGATCAAGTCGATCATTCATTATGATAGCGACGAGGCCAATACCAAGCTCCAGACGACTCTGGTTCTGAAGATGGGCGGCACGCAGACAGGCTCGGGCTTCAGCCAGGGAATTCACTGGCATATCAGCAGCAAGATCTATTACATTCCGGTGGACGAGCAACGGCAGATCATTGCATGGATTGGTGTGGAGCAAAAAGATGGCTCACTAAAAGAGTATTTCTCTCGCGACATGCTCAATATGGACCGTAAGGCATTTGTGGATAAGGCTCGCGCCGATGATCAGGTGCGCCTCATGGATTGCATCGATTGCCATAACCGGACCGCACATTACATCCCAACACCCGAAGAGGCCGTTGATAATGCCTTGTCGCTGAATCGCCTGTCAACCGACCTGCCCTTCATTCGATCCAAAGTAGTGGATTTACTGAGGCAGAAGTACCCCAGCACAGGTGAAGCCAATACGGCAATCGATGCACTGGGCGCCTTCTATCAGAAGAATTACCCGGGCGCCGTTGCCGGAAAACTGGACGCTACCGTTACTGAACTCAAGTCTCTTTATGGCGATACGAGCTTTCCTGAAATGAAGGCCTACTGGGATACGAACCCCAATTTCGAGCACCATGCCGGATCATCCGGCTGTTTCCGATGCCACGATGGCAAGCATGTTACAGAAGACGCAACTGGGAAAGTCGTTGGGACAATCAGCGCGGAATGCAATACCTGCCATAGCGTGCCCATTACCAGCCGCGGAGACGAGATCGGTGTGAACACTCCCATTATCGGCGGGAGCAAGCCTGCCACGCATAATGACTTCAGGTGGACGATCGAACATCGATCTACCACCGAAATGCAAAAGCAGGAGTGCTATCAGTGTCATGGCGAGAAGTCATGCAACAACAGCGTATGCCATGGCGTTTCACATCCACAGGACATGCTCTACTCGCACCCGACTCAATTCCAGAAGAGCGGCGCGTTGGCTTGTTACATGTGCCATCAGGATGTGCTGTGCAGCCGGTGCCACACGACTATTGCGACAAATGGCTATACCGGCGTCACTACAGGCACTATCGACGCCCCGTATACAAGCACGATTACAAGCGGTAGTTTCAGCGTTCAAACGAGCCCGATTACACCTACCGGCACAAGCCCAGGGAAGTAAATGTGATGATGGAAAGAGGAGTTTTAAGAATGAGTGTCAAGCAACGCATTAATAACATGCGTGAGCAGGAATTGCGCCGCATACTGTGGATTACCATCGCAGCCTTCGTCGTGATCGCTGTGTTGTTTGCTGGTTATTACTATGTGGATCGATACGTGCGTGTTGGTAATCAATCCACCCCCGACGGAGACATCCAGAAAGTGGAACAGGCTGTGCGTGATAACCCGCAATCGCCCGAATTGCGAATTTCATTGGCCCAGCAATACCTGAGTCAAGCCATGTATGCCAAGGCAGTCGATCAAGCGACGCAAGTGCTTGCGTCGTTCCCGGAACAGGAAGACGCGCTCATGATTGCTGGCACGGCTTTGACGCGCGCCGGTCGTCCACAGGAAGCGATTGTCAGGTTCGAAACACTGGTGAAGTTACGCGAGGCCAATGCGAAGACAAGCAACGATACCGTGCTGGAGGCAGCTTACTACTTCCTGGGGCAAAACTATAACGCAGCAGGACAGCATGACAAAGCGCTTCCGGCGCTTGAGTCGGCATTGAAAATCGACAAAACGGATGCGGATGCGTTGTATCAGGCCGGGCTGGCATCACAGGCTACGAAGCAATACGAGAAAGCGGTTGACTACTATAACCGCGCGGCGCGGCTTGTTCCGGATTTCACTGAGGCTTACAGTGGGCTGATCGATACCTACACAGCGCTCAATCAACTGGATAACGTCGCTTGCGCGCGCGGGCTACAGGCGCTCTCCATCAAGGATTACAAGACGGCGCAGACGGATCTGGAGTATGCCGTCAAGACGCTCCCCGCGAATGCCCAGGCGTATTTCGGCCTAGCGTTGACGTACGAGAAGCTGAACCGAATACAAGATGCCTACAAAATGATTCAGACAGCGGCGCAACTGGATCCAAATAACATCGGCATTCAGCAGGCCTTCGGACGCATGAAAAACACGCAAAAAGAACAAGAGTGATATGACAACTCCACCGCAAGCAACTCCTGATCCTGTGCCGTCGCCGTCGTCCGACACAACGGGCGTGACCACTGACACAGTCCAGCCGGCGCAGGAATCCCCCGCAGGACTGAAGCGTCGGCGCAGGCTTCTCATCCTGTTGGGCATCGCCATTACCTTAACTCTCGGTATCATATTCCTGTTTGTGTTCTATACGGAGCGTCGCCAGCCCATACCAGACCTTCTGCCGGTGCGAGTGGATTATCCGCCGCACTATCTGTTTTCCATTGACGGCGTCAATCAACCGATGGGCGTGGCAGTATCGCCGGACGGGACGAAGCTCTATGTGGCAGAGATTGATGGCGATCGCCAGGTCAAGGTGCTGGATACGGACAGCGGTAAGCTGATCCGGGAATTTGCCCCGCCTACTTCGTCTCCCAGTGAACGCGCTCCGGTATATCTCACAGTGGATGCGCTTGGGCGTGTCTATGTGACGGATCGGTTGCAGCACGCCATCTTCATTTATAACGGCGACGGCGACTACCTGGACACGATTCTTGATAGCAACACGACCTTGAGCGGGTATGTCCTGAAGCAAGCGGGTAGTTTACCCGCAGGCAGCATCTATTACTACAACATCTTCATGTCCGGAGTGCAATACAAGCTGGGCGGGGAATCAGAATGGAAGGTGGCGCCCCCGCCTACCCAGGCAGTCTGGTCGCCTCTGGGAATTTCCATTGCGCCGGATGGTCGATTGCTGGTCACGGATGTTGGGAACCAGGAAAGTCGGGTGCTGGTCTACCCCGCTGGTCTGACAACCGCCACTTCCAGGGCCGTCCTCCCGCTGGAGCCCGATATCTTTGGCGCGTTTGGGAACGGAAGCGGCCAGTTGACTTTCCCCAACGATGTCGTGGTGGACGCCAGGGGGCGCATCTATGTGATTGACAGCAACAATGGTCGCATCACTGTCTGGGACGCTAACCGGCAATATGTGTTTTTCTTCGGACAGGGAGCTGGCGCGGGCGGTGTGGGTCTTCCGCACGGCGCCTACATGGACGGCAGGGATCGTTTGTTTGTTGCCGATGCCACTGATCACAACGTGAAAGTCTATAACGTTGCTGGCGACCGCCCGGTCTTTCTATATGCGTTTGGAGAAGAAGGGCAGCGAGATGGGCAATTCAACTATCCAAACGATGTCGCCTTATCGGGTAACGGGAAGCTGTACATTGCCGATCGCGTCAATAACCGCATTCAAGTGTGGTCGTATTGATGTTCGCGCTGGGAGTGAGGAATTGCTTGAACCAATTCAACTGGTTTTGCCAACAGGAGGTGCCACGTCAACTGGGTACAAATTCAGTCGCTTAATTGATCGACTACATCGCAAGATTCTAACCACATAGCAAATACAGGAGAGCAATACATGTTACAAAAAATTCTAATTGTTTGTGCAGCGGCGTTTTTCTTGACAATAGCCATAACGTCAATTGCCAAAGCCAACGGCGGGCCGCATGGTGATTACACCACAACGACTGACGCATGCGCAGGATGCCATCGCGCGCATACCGCGCCGGCTGCCAAGTTGCTGGCAGCAACATCTCAGTATGACTTGTGTATGACCTGCCATGGTTCAAGCGGCACCGGGGCAAACACAAATGTAAATGACGGTAAATATATGGCTCGCAATCCAAATGTCAACGGCACCACCAGCACTGCGGTCAATGCAGATTTGATCGCAGGTGGTTTTACCACGTACAAAGGATCGCCGGTTACATCCAGGCACGACGTCATATCGGAGACAATTACGAGTGCATGGGGTATCAGCGGCACGAACCGTGGTGCGTTGGGCACGATGAGCGGTGGTGCGTTAAGGTGCTCCTCTTGCCACAATCCCCATGGCTCGCCCAATTACCGCATGATGAATACCACGATCAATTCAGTTGCCATCTCCGTCACTTTGACAGATGAAGGTTCCGCCAAGAATTATGGCGCAGAGCACTGGAGCGCTGATATCAGCACTGCTTGTGACGGTTGTCATAAATCCTATCATGTCACATCCTCCGGCTCGGCATCGGATCCGGCGGTTGCAGTAAACGGTGGTTTCACGCACCGCGTAGATCGGACCACTTCCAAGGCATCCTACCTTGCGACCACTGGTATCAGTATGCGTGGAGGCGTCACAGTGACGTTGCCATTCGCAAGTCAGTATGTCACGAGCACGCTCACGGCCGATGACAAGATGATCGTCTGTGAGACGTGTCACCTGGTGCATGGCAGTTCGTCACTCATGTCAGGCTTTGCTAATGGCGGGCCAACACTCAGCGGCGTCCAGCCTGGTAATACCACTTCAGGCGATAGCGCGCTTCTTCGCGCAGATAACCGAGGCGTGTGCGAAGCCTGTCACCAGAAGTAGACAAGGTGACTGCAGTGAAATGGGAGGGCGCTGGATTGACGATCCTGCCCTCCATTTCGCTCTTTCATGCGTTATAAGCACTTCAGTAAAGACACAACGCGAGATCAAAAGAGGTTCATGAACATGTCCCGCAGATACTCTACAGTTTACCGACTGCTCTATCTATTGATAGCAGTCATGGTATGTCTGTTTGCATTTGCCGGGACGATCTATACGGCGATGATGCAGGAAATCACCGCTCAACCACTGCCGCGTATGGCGGCGATTGGCGCTGAAACATCAACGATAACACCCACACTGATGTTGACGCCTACTGCCACGCTCGCACTGACAGCGACGCCAGGCGCCATTGTCAATCAAGCCGCCACAGCGACGCCGACGTTGGTTGCCACAAGCACATCGACGCCTGATCTGGCAATCGCAACTCCAACGCAAATGCCGACGGTTCCTCCAACAGAAAGCGTTGTTCTGACGCCAACATCCAGCCCAACAGAAACGCCCGCGCCAACAGAAGGCGTTGTTGCGACGCCAACATCCAGCCCGACGGAAAGTGCTACGCCAACCGCAAGCGTCGTTCCGACGCCGACACCCAGCCCAACAGAAAGCGCAACTCCGACGGCAACGCCTGTCTTCAGTGGGACAATGGTGGTCACTCAGACGGCCGAGACTGCCACACCTTATGTAACGGCCACGCCATGGTTTGTGCTGACTGCGACAGCCACGATCTCTGCCTATATTGAGATCAGCCCGACTGTTGTTGTCACCGCGACTCCGATATTCACCTCAACGCCGTCGGGCAGAATCATTGTGCATATGTATGCCATGGCCACGCCAATTGCACAAGCCCCTGCGCCCACACTGATTCCATCGGCCAACGACCCGCATGTGAGTTACGACACTTCGACATCCAGTTGCGCCGCCTGCCATCGCACACACACCGCCCAGGGAACCGTTTTGCGCACTGCCGCACTCGAAGAGAACGTGTGTTTTGCCTGCCACACCGCGGCGGGAGCTTCAAATCCATTTGCCGGCACAAACATTCAACCAGCCTTTGTCAATAACACGAACACGGCTACGAGATTTTTTAAACATGATGTCACCGCCACGAGCGGCGTTCACCAGGCTTTAGAGTCTTCCCTTGACCAGTTTGGCGCTGCGAAACGCCATGTCGAGTGTGAGGATTGTCACGAGCCGCACAAAGCCACGCGCGGCTCGGCCAGTGCGCCATTTTTACAGCAGGTGATGAACGGCACATCTGGCGTTGATGCGTCGTGGACAGGCGCAGGATTACCGGCCGGATACACCTTTATGACCCAGGCGGAACGTGAATATCAGGTCTGCTTTAAGTGTCATTCCAGTTTTACGTATCTGCCTTCTTACTTGCCCGATGGGTGGAACGGCGCGGACTATGTTGCTAATGGTTTGCCAAAGCTGACCAGCCCGAATAGTAACCAGATACTCGACAGTCGCGATATGGCGCGCGAATTCAACCCCAACAATGCGAGCTTTCATCCGGTGACGGCCCAGGGGGTCAATCAGAATATTCCCGCGGGAAGCTGGGCCGCGGGTTCGGGAATGTCAAGCGCCAGTATGATCTATTGCAGCAGTTGTCATAACAATCCGGATTCGGCGACGCAGGGGTTGGGCCCGCACGGTTCGTTGAACTTGCACATTCTGAAGGGCGGCGCGAATTACACCAGCATAGACGCGCGACAAACACCCAACTCAAAAGAAGTGTGTTTTCAATGTCACAATTATTCAACGTACGCCGGATCCGGATCAGGCGCTGATACGAATTTCCGCATTGGAACGGATAACCTGCATTCCAAGCATGTTGCTGAGAAAGGCGCAAGTTGTTATGCGTGCCACAATTCGCATGGCAGCGAGCAGCTCTATCTGATCAATTTTGATCTCAGCGTCGTCACACCCAATGGTTCGGCAAATAGCCAGTCCGCTTACATACCGACGACTAATGGCGGTAGTTGCGCCCTCAGTTGTCACGGCAAGGATCACAATCCACTTAGCTACTCACGATAACGACAACGAATACAGGAGAGCAACAGGTGTCACAAAAATTCTTAATTGTTTGCGCAGCGGCGTTTTTCCTGACGATAGCCATAGCCTCAATTGCCAAAGCCAACGGCGGGCCGCATGGCGACTACACCACGACGACTGACGCCTGTGCAGGATGCCATCGCGCGCACACGGCGGCAGGCGCGAATTTGCTGACCGTAGAGACCGAATACGACTTGTGCATGACCTGCCACGGCGCAGGCTCCACCGGGGCAAATACGAACGTGAACGACGGCATCTATACGGCTCGGAGCGCCTCTACTACCGGGTTAAGCAACACCGTCAACAGTTCGCTAATCGGAGGCGGTTTCAACAAATACAACCGGCTACCTGTTACATCCAAACACGATGTTTCGTCGGGACTGGTCATAGCCGCGTGGGGTTATAGCGGCACAGTGGCATTAACGCCCAGCCGCGGCGTGCGGCGCGCAATCACCAGCGGCCTGAAGTGTTCCTCTTGCCACAACCCGCATGGCTCGACCAACTACCGCATGATCAATACCAGTATTAACACCATTCCCATTACCGTCACCGTTACGGACGAAGGCGCCGCGAAGGATTACGGCAAGGAACACTGGCTTAGTGATATGAGCTCTATTTGTGATGGGTGCCATAGTGCGTACCATGTCACAACCCCCGGATCGGGCTCGGATGCAACGGTTGCACAGCATGGTGGATACGCGCACCGTGTAGACATGATAACCAGCAATACTTTTCTGGAAACAACCGGATGGAGTAGCAATGGTGGAGTAACGGTGACGTTGCCGTTGGCAAGCCAATTCATCACGGGCACGAATACGAACAACCTCGTTGTGTGCCAGACATGCCATCTTCCGCATGGCAGTTCGGCTGCCATGGCTGGCTTTGCCAACGGTGGACCAACGGGCGTTGATGTTCTGCCTGGCAATACCAATACCACCGATAGTGCGCTACTGCGGGTTGCCAATCGCGGCGTGTGCGAAGCCTGTCACCAGAAGTAGGCAACAATTGATGTGAGATGTGCTGCAGCGGTCTTACTACCTGAACAGGCTATTGACGGCGACGGGTCGGTCGCCGATTACCGCTCTTCTGGTACCGCGCCAATGCGGTAAGACAACACTTGCGCGTGAGCTTGCAGCAGACCGGAAAGCCACTTTCTTTAATATGGAGTCTTTCCCAGATCAGCGCCGGTTGCAAAATCCAGAGCTTGTACTGGGTTGTCTACCCGGGTCATGAGACTTATCCCGTAGATAAAAACATCACGGTGCTTCCCCTCAGCCATTTAGAAAGCATTCGATCGCAGCGCTCACAGTAGAAACTCACCTCGTATTCACGGTGTGATTCTGATATCAAGGCAGGCACCGTACACCCAACGTACACCAAATATACATTGACAAAACGGCGCCGGGGTGATAGATTTGTTTAGATTTGATTACATATAAGCACATCAGAGAAGCATTAATGACTGAAAATCCATCGGAAAAGGACTGGCTCGGTTTGGGCGAAGCCGCACACTATCTGGGCATACATCCGGTTACCTTGCGTCGATGGGCTGATGCGAGTGACATCAGCTACATGCTGACTGCCGGAGGTCACCGGCGTTTCGCCGTAACGGAACTTAAACGGTTTGCTGAGGAACGCTTGCGTCTGAGCCCTCTGCCGCGCGCCGAGCAAATGTGGGCCGAAAGCGCCGCTGCTCATACTCAGGAAGTGATCCAAACCCATCGCCAATCGGCGTGGATGCAGGCGTACGGAGAAGGTGATCGTCAACAAAGCAGGGAACTCGGACGACGGCTGATGGCTATCGTTCTTCAGTACATTTCGTCCGATGAGAATAGCGAGATTCTCATTGGTGAAGCACGCGCGATTGGCGAGCAGTACGCGCACAGCGCGATGGAACATGGTCTTGCGATGGCTGAGGTGCTGGAAGCGACGATGTCCTTCCGTGACGCCATGTTTGAGGCAGCGATCCTGGTGCCTGAAGTGGCGCACACGGCGTCTAAAAGCAACGCCCGGCTTCTCAAGAAAATCAACACATTACTCAACGCAGTACAACTGGCAGTTGCGAACGTGTACGACGGTCAATCCAAGCAATGACTATTCTCAGCCTGAGCATTTCATATCGCACGGCGTCAATCGAGCTGCGCGAGCAACTATCACTCGGTAAGGAAGGGGTGACCAGTGCACTAAGCCGATTTCGCCAGTGGAGGCGCGCGCATATCAGCGCAGACGCAGAGATGGCGATCCTTTCCACCTGTAACCGGCTGGAACTCTACCTGGCAACGCACGATGATCGCATTGGCGACTCATTCAGTGCATTAGCGGGCTTTACATCTGAACTCAGTGGTCTTCAGGCCGCACAATTTGAGCCGTATGTGAATCGGTATGATGGTATGGATGCCGTAGGGCACTTGTGCCGGGTAGCCGCAGGTCTTGAGTCGATGGTGCTAGGCGAATCACAGATCCTCGGCCAGGTGAGTGATGCATTCGAGGCCGCCATTGCGACAGATTCAGTTGGCCCTGTTCTTTCCACGGTCTTTCGCGCCGCGATCCGCGTTGGTAAGCGCGCTCAAACGGAAACAACGATCGGTCATAACCCGTCCAGCGTCGGTTCGGTTGCGGTGCTCCTGGCGGAGCAGGTGATGGGGACGGCAACTCTATCTGATGCACAGGTGCTTGTCGTCGGCGCGGGAGATATGGCTGAACTTGTCATCAAGGCTTTACACGCGCGCGGCATCAAGCGGCTGGCGGTGGCAAACCGCACTCATGCGCATGCCGTCGCCCTGGCGCAACGCTGGGACGGCGTCGCATGCGACTTATCACAGTTAAGCCAGGCCATCGGTAAGGCCGACATGATCATTACATCCACCGGCGCGCCGCGGCCCATCATTCTCTACGGTCACATACAACAAGCCATGCATTCACGCCCGGATCGACCACTCGTGCTGATCGACATTGCCATGCCGCGAGATATCGAGCCGGCGGCGGGCGACGTTGACGGTGTGCGTCTCTTTAATTTGGACGACCTGCAGGCGCATCTTGATCGATCGATCTCAGACCGCCAGGCGCAAGCGCCTATTGTTGAAGCGATTGTGACCGACGAACTTTCCGAGTTTGCCAGGTGGCTGCGGGGCGCGCAGGTTCACCCGGTTATAACGGATCTGCGCAAGCAGGCCGAAACCATTCGTCAGCATGAGATTGAACGGGCGTTGCGTCATCTGCCCGACCTTGACGCCAAAACTCGCGAGTATATCCAGGGCATGTCGCGCGCCCTGGTAAACAAGTTGTTGCATGAACCGACCACTCGACTGCGTGACGCGGCGAATGATGGACAAGGTATCGAATATGCCAATTCGGTGCGATACCTGTTTGGGCTTAACGCTGACGAACCGTGGCAGGCGCCAGGCCAGGACGAACGATGATGGAAATGCCAAAGAAGAAAACACTGAAAGCGGGCACACGCCCATCGCCCCTGGCCAAACGCCAGACGCAACAGATCATCGACAGGTTGCAGGAAGCGTGGCCACACCTTCACTGTGAGACGGTAATCATTGCCACCACGGGTGACCGTAACCTCACCCAGTCATTGCCCGAAATCGGCGGGAAGGGTGTCTTTACGGAGCAACTTGAAGAAGCGTTGCGGTCGGGGTATATTGACTTTGCCGTGCACTCGCTGAAGGATCTGCCAATCGGTGGTTCAAACGATCTCGCTCTCACTGCGATCGCGGCGCGCGAGGATGCGCGCGACGTTCTGATATCAGCGCAAGGTTGGCAGTTCGCCAGACTCCCACAGTCTGCGCGTGTCGGCACATCGAGCCCTCGTCGCGCAGTGCAATTAAAGGCAGAGCGTCCCGACCTGACGATCCTGCCGCTGCGCGGCAACATCGATACCCGCATTCGCAAAGCACTGCAGGGTGACTATGACGCAATCGTGCTGGCCGCGGCAGGGCTGAACCGGCTTGGTCTGGAAGACCATGTCACAGAATATCTTCCCTTTGAGTTGATGCTGCCCGCTCCCGGACAGGCGGCGCTTGCCCTGCAATCTCGATCCGAGGATGAAGAGACGCGCCTGTTGCTGGCGGTCATTGACGACCCAGTCACGCGAGCGGCGGTTACTGCGGAACGTTGTTTTCTGCGTTTCCTTGGAGGTGGATGCTCTGCCCCTGTGGCGGCATTTGCGCATCAATTACCCGAACGGCCTGGTTGGTTCGGCATGACCGGTCTGGTTGCGGCGTCGGATGGGACGTCGGTGATTCGTGTTAAGGGTGAAGCCGTTGACCCGGTACAGTTAGGTTCTGAACTTGCGCAGGAAGCTCTTAAAAAGGGTGCGGGCGCACTATCGTGACGACGATGCTTCCACTCCAAGGTCGCCGCGTGCTGATCACGCGGGCGCGCGCGCAGGCAGATGCGCTGCTAAGCCGGCTCACGGCACTGGGCGCACAGGCCATCGCGCTGCCAGCTATCGAGATCGCACCTATTAATGATCCCATCCTGCTCGATCAAGCCATTGCTCATGTGGATGTTTATGACTGGATTATCTTCACGAGCGTGAACGGCGTGAGCGCATTCTGGCAACGCATGGAGGCCACAGACGCGCCCACAAACCGCATGCGGGATGTGGCGATGGCTGCCATCGGCCCGGCAACCGCGCGGGCGCTGGAGGAACGCGGTATAGTCCCGCACTTAGTCCCATCCGAATACATCGCGGAGGCGATAGCAGCAGGTATCGGCGATGTCGATGGTAAACATGTCCTGCTGCCGCGCGCGGAGATCGCGCGCGAAGCGCTGGCGGTTGAACTCCGGCGGCGGGGCGCGATCGTGGATGAGGTTGTTACCTATCGCACGGTTTCCCCGGCGCCAGATCCACGCGCGCTTGCCGAATTGCGGCAGGGCGTCGATGCCATTCTGTTCACGAGTTCGTCCACGGTGCGTAATTTCGTATATCTTGCTGGCCATATTATGTCGACCGGGAGGGTTGTTATCGCGTGCATCGGCCCCATCACTGCGCAAACTGCTTGTGATCTGGGCTTCACAGTCAATATCGTCGCCAGTGAGTACACGACAGACGGGCTTGTGCAGGCGCTGGTCAACCATTTTCAACAGGCTCAGCAATCGCAGGAGTATAAACAATGACACACTTGACAGCGCATTCCCGGGAACTCACGGCTGGCACGGCAGCACAGCCGCGACGCTTGCGCATCTCACCCGCGATACGCGCGATGGTGCGTGAAACCAGCCTCTCCGCAGGTGATTTCATCTACCCGCTGTTCGTGACGCATGGGCAGAGATTGAAGCGTGAAGTAGCGTCCATGCCGGGTGTATTCCAATGGTCGCCCGATCTGCTGGCCGCTGAGGCAGAATCGATTGCCCGACTGGGTATCCCGGCGGTGCTTTTGTTCGGCCTTCCGGATCATAAGGATGCAACCGGAACTGAGAGTTGCGCGCCGGATGGCGCCGTGCAGCAAGCGGTGACGATCATCAAGAAAGCTGTGCCGGAGATGGTCGTGATTACGGATGTGTGCCTGTGCGAGTACACGGATCATGGTCATTGCGGTGTATTAAACACGGGCGGCGATCTGCGACCTTATCCACATCTGCCGGAGGGTTATGTTCTAAATGCGGAAACGCTCAAGATACTGGCGGATGTAGCCGTATCGCATGCCGAAGCAGGGGCTGACATCGTGGCGCCGTCGGGCATGCTGGATGGGATGGTGCGCGCCATCCGCGCCGGCCTTGATGCGCGCGGTTTCGAGCATCTTGCCATCTTGTCGTATTCCACCAAGTACGCATCAGCTTTTTACGGCCCGTTCCGTGACGCTGCGCAGGGCGCCCCCAAATTTGGCGACCGCCGCAGCCACCAGATGGATCCGGCTAACGCGCGCGAGGCGCTGCGTGAAACCGCCCTGGATGTGGCGGAAGGCGCGGATATGCTGATGGTCAAGCCGGCGCTGGCATACCTCGACATCATCCGCATGATCCGCGAGCGCTTTGAGGCGCTGCCGCTGGCTGCGTACAACGTGAGCGGTGAGTATGCCATGATCAAAGCGGCTGCGGCGAATGGCTGGTTGAACGAACAGCAGGCGGTGCTTGAAACGCTCACAGGCATCCAGCGCGCCGGCGCCGATCTCATCATTACCTATCATGCCAAGGAGGCTGCCCAATGGCTCATATGAAACTTGCACCCGACGCTGCCCGCGAGCGCCACGGTCACGATCAACACATGATTGAGGCCGATTTCGATCTGGCGCCGTTCACAATCGCGTGGGAAGTCACGCGCGCTTGCGCATACAGTTGCATCCATTGCCGGGCGAATGCGCAGCATCACCGTGATAGCCGGGAATTAACGACTGGCGAGGCGAAGCATCTCATCGACCGATTCAAAACGTTTGGCAACCCGATACTCATTTTCACGGGTGGGGATCCTATGATGCGGCCGGACTTGTTTGAGTTAATCCAGTATGCGACCGACCAGGGATTGCGTTGCTCGCTCACACCCACGGCCACTGCGCTGCCAACGGTCGAACGATTGCAACAGGCGCAGGCAGCCGGAATACGGCGTATTGCGCTCAGTCTTGATGCGCCAACCGAGGAAATCCATGACGGGTTTCGACAGGCGCCCGGCTCATGGAAACGCACCAGGGCGATTGCGCACGCTGCCCAATCAATCGGGCTGGCGGCGCAGATCAATACGACGGTTGCTAACCACAACCAGCACCTCCTGCCTGAGATGGTGGCGTTTCTCCAGGAGATCGGCGCGGTGCAATGGAGTCTGTTTTTCCTGGTGCCCACCGGGCGCGCACAGGCGCGCTACATGATCTCGGCGCAGGAACACGAGCGCCTGTTCAACTGGCTGTATGACCTTGCCCAGACCGCGCCGTTTGACATCAAAACGACGGCGGCGCCAATGTATCGCCGGGTCGCCATTGAACGAAAACGGGAAGAGGCACAGAAGGCAGGAGTAAGCGACCACGATCACGCGCATGGCGCCGACATTCGTGGCGCGGGTTTCCAGTATGCTGATGGACTGAACCGACCCGTGAAAGGCGTGAACGATGGGCGCGGCTTTTTGTTTGTCTCTCACGTCGGTGACATCATGCCATCCGGATTCCTGCCTATCCCGGTTGACAACGTGCGTGACAGCGATGTGGTGGAAGTCTATCGCCATCATCCAACGTTCAAAGCGCTGCGCGATCCCGATCTGCTCAAAGGCAAATGCGGACGGTGCGACTATCGCGTGGTGTGCGGCGGACAACGCGGCAGGGCATTTGCTTTGACCGGTGATTATCTCGAAAGCGACCCTGTGTGTATCTATGAACCAAAGGAAAGAGGAGTGAAGAATGCCTGAAGAAACACCGCGAACCCTGAGCCATTTCGGGTTCTATGCCTGGAAAGAAGCTTATTGGGCGCTTGCGCCTGGCGCGCGCGCCGACCTGCACCGGGAATGGCTGCGTGCTTTGCGCGCCAGCGTGCCGATGGTGAACCTTTACCAGGTATCACCTGCGGAGAGCGGCAGCGATATGCTGCTCTGGACTGCAGCGCCTATCGTGGCATCATACGATACAGCGGCGTTCTTTGACAAGCTGGCGCGCGCGATCAACCCCTATCGCGCTTATCTCAATCCAGTGGATGTGCTGTGGGGCTATACGCGACCCTCCCAGTATACAAAGACACGTTCTACACAGGAGATTGACCCATTCAGCACGGAGCGGAAGCCCTATCTGGTCGCGTACCCATTCGTCAAGACGACAAGCTGGTACATGATGAGCCGTGAAGCGCGGCAGGGCATGATGAATGAGCATATCCGCATCGGCAAACAGTACGAGGACATTACCCAGCTGCTGCTCTATTCCTTCGGGGTGCAGAACCAGGAGTTCGTCGTCGTGTACGAGATGGATGACCTGACCCGCTTCTCAGACCTGGTTAACGAGCTGCGCAGCACCGAGGGTCGCCGCTATACCGAGCGTGACACACCGCTCCATATGGCGATTTACCATTCTGCCGAGGAGACGCTCGCGCTGTGGGAATAATGGCTGAACCCGTTACATCCCGGTTTCTACGCGCCTGCGCGATGCAACCTGCCGACGTTACGCCGATCTGGTTTATGCGCCAGGCTGGGCGTTATATGCCCGAATACCGCGCTATACGCGCGCGGTATACCTTGCTGGAGATATGCCGCCAACCTGAACTCGCTGCAGAAGTGACGATGCAGCCAGTGAAATCGCTGGGCGTGGATGCCGCCATCCTCTTTGCCGACATTTTGCTCCCGCTGATCCCGATGGGCATCCGGCTGCACTTTGCTGAGGGCGAGGGGCCTGTCATCGAGAACCCGGTGCGCACCGAAGCCGATGTGGTTGTCTTGCGTGACGATGTGGCGCCGATGGAATCGCTTGCCTATGTCATGGAAACCGTTCGGCTCGTTCGGCGTGAACTCGCGGGCCGCATCCCCCTGATTGGATTCGCCGGCGCGCCATTTACATTGGCGAGTTATATCATCGAGGGTGGATCCTCGCGCAACTATGTGAAGACGAAGCAGATGATGTACCACGCGCCAGACACATGGCATATGCTCATGGGCAAGCTCGCGCGCGTGGTGGCCGATTATCTGGCCTGTCAGGTCGCGTCCGGCGCACAGGTGGCGCAGCTATTCGACAGCTGGGCTGGCGCGCTCAGCCATGACGACTACACGGCCTACGTGCTCCCGTATTCACGCGCCGTCCTTTGCGATCCGCGCTTAACCAGCGTGCCAACCATCCATTTTGCAACCGGCGCATCGGCTTTCCTGCAGCAGATGAAAGCAGCAGGCGGGACGGTGATTGGTGTGGACTGGCGGGCGCCGCTGGACTGGGCATGGCGGCAGCTTGGCGCGGACGTTGCCATTCAGGGCAACCTCGACCCGGTGGCGTTGCTGGCGCCGCGAGACGAAATCGAGAAACGGGTGCGTCGGATCCTGCAGCAGGCGGTTGGCCGTCCAGGACACATCTTCAACCTGGGGCATGGCATCCTGCCGGAAACGCCGGTTGATAACGTGAGGGCGGTTGTAGATATGGTGCATGAATACACAGCAACAACCCGCGACCTCACTCAAAACTTAACGTTCAAAGAGGCAATACAACTATGACCCCCATTGGTGTTTTTGTGATGGCCTACGGCGGGCCGGACAAACTGGAGGATGTGGCGCCGTATCTGATGGATGTGCGCGGAGGTCGCGCGACATCACCGGTAGCAATTGCGGAAGTGCGTGAGCGCTATCGTGAGATTGGCGGGCGCTCGCCGATCCTGGAAAAGACACTTGCGCAGGCCTCGGCGCTTCAGAACGCGCTTGATCCTGAGCAGAAGGCGTTTCGTCTGTATACTGGGATGCGGCACTGGCATCCCTACATCAAGGATGTGCTGGCAGAAATGGCTGGCGCTGGCATCGATCGCGCCATCGGGCTGGTGATGGCGCCGCATTACTCGCGCATGAGCGTCGGCGTCTATTACAAAAAAGTCGATGAGGCGCAATCACCTATTGCCCTGCGCCAGATTGAACAGTGGCACCTGTTGCCGGGATACCTGGATGCACTGGCGGACCACGTCCGCACTGCATTGCAGCATTTCCCAGCCGACGCGCGAATGCGCGTCCCTGTTGTCTTCACCGCGCACAGCCTGCCCGAACGCATTCTGACGTGGAACGACCCCTATCCCGGACAGTTGCAGGCCACAGTCGCAGCCGTTATCGAACGTCTCGGCTCATACCACGGCGAGCATCATTTCGCATACCAGTCGGCGGCGATGACGCCCGATCCATGGCTGGGCCCGGATGTCGCACAGGTGGTCACCCAACTGGCGGCGGCTGGGCAAAAGAATGTGTTGATCGCGCCGATAGGCTTTGTTTGCGAACACGTCGAGATCCTATACGACATCGACGTGGTGCTGCAAAGACAAGCCCGCACGTTGGGTCTGCAACTTGAGCGCATTGAGATGCTCAATGCGGCGCCCGCCATGATTGCCGGGTTAGCTGGTTTGGTTCGTGATGAGGCACAGCAGGCAGGTTGGCTATGACACTGCAACAACGTAAACGGGTGGTCATTGTCGGCGGCGGGATTACTGGGCTGGCTGCTGCGCGGCATCTGCGTCAGCACAACGCCGATGTCGATTTGACGCTGATTGAGAGCGCCGATGAACTGGGCGGCAAAATCAGAACGCAGCGAGCGGACGGCTTTGTCATCGAAGGTGGGCCGGATTCTTTTCTGTCATACAAACCGCGCGGGCTGGGATTGTGTCGCGAACTAGGGCTTGAGAGCCGTCTGCATGGAACCAGTGGAAAAGTCCGGCGCACCTACATCATGCGCGGACGAAAACTGCATCAATTGCCTGAAGGCCTGACGGGGTTGATTCCCTCGCGTTTCGGGCCAATGTTAAAAAACCCGCTGATCTCGCCCTTCGGAAAACTGCGTATGGGACTGGAATACTTGATCCCTCCCCGCATGACCGATGAGGACGAATCGCTGCAATCGTTCGTGTCGCGCCGTCTGGGGCGCGAAGTGTATGAACGGATGATTGAACCGCTCATGAGCGGCATCTATGCGGGTGATGGCGCACAACTCAGCCTGGCAGCCACATTCCCGAACCTGCGCAAGGCCGAGTTGGACTATGGCGGTTTGATTAAAAGCATGCTGGCTGCCAGGTCCAAACCGACGCCGAAAGCGACACAGCCAGCGAAGCGCTGGCCGGCATTTCTGACGCTCCAAAGCGGTCTCGCCGAGATCGTTGAAAAGATCGCGGCGGAGTTGAACGATGTCGATGTTCGGTTGTGCACGCGCGTGACAAGCGTCAAACGCATACCGTGGCAGACGGGTTACGAAGTGGCAATTGCAGGTGATAACCCCGTGACGGTTGACGCCGTCATCCTGGCAACGCCGGCGTTTGTCACGGCTGAGCTTATCGGTTCATTGGACGCACAAGCCGCAGCCGCGTTGCGCCAGATTCCCTACGCGTCGACGGCAACGGTGTCGGTTGTCTATCCGCTGAGCCAAGTGCCCGTGCCGCTCGATGCGCATGGATATATCGTCCCGCGTAGCGAGGGGCGGCCGGTGCTGGCGTGCACATGGACCTCAACAAAGTTCCCGCATCGCGCACCGGAAGGATTCGCGCTTATTCGCGCCTTTATCGGTCGCGCCGGACAGGAAGATGTGTTGAATCGGACCGACGACGAATTGATACAGATGGTGCGGGACGAACTACGCAGCGTCCTGGGCATCACTGCGCCACCGCAAATGCACTACGTATTCCGCTGGCCGATGGCGATGCCGCAATACACGCTGGGGCATCTCGAACGCGTGAGTGCGATAGAGAGCTGCTCTGAAGCGCTTCCGGGGCTGTTCTTCGCTGGCGCTGCGTATCGCGGGATTGGCATTCCCGATTGCATTGCCTCTGGTGAGAAGACAGCCACACAGGCGCTGGCCTATACTCAAACCCATCCTACTGCCCAGGCGGAACACACAGCATGAATACAGAGCGATCACAGCAACTTTTTACTGAAGCCTTGAATCTTTTCCCTGGCGGCGTCAACTCACCCGTGCGGGCGTTTCGCGCAGTCGGCGGAACACCGCGTTTTATCGAGCGCGGCCAGGGCGCCTATATGTTTGACGTGGACGGCAATCGCTATATCGACTACGTGCTGTCGTGGGGGCCGCTCATCCTCGGCCATGCGCACCCGCGCGTCGTGGCCGCGCTGATTGATGCCGTCTCACGTGGCACGAGTTATGGGGCGCCAAACCCGCGCGAGAATTACCTGGCTAAGCTGATCCAACAAGCCATGCCAAAGATCGAAATGTTGCGGTTCGTCAATTCCGGCACAGAGGCAACGATGAGCGCGCTGCGGTTGGCGCGCGCGTTCACAGGGCGCAGCAAGATCGTTAAATTTGAAGGGTGTTATCACGGGCATGCGGACATGCTGCTGGTGAAAGCGGGTTCTGGCGTGGCGACGCTTGGTCTGCCGGATTCGCCGGGTGTTCCAGCCGCGACTGTGGCAGACACTATGACTGCGCCTTACAACGACATTGGCGCTGTGGAACGACTGTTCGAACACTATCCTCGCGAGATTGCCGCCATCATCGTCGAACCAGTCGCAGGCAATATGGGCGTCGTGGCGCCGGCAGACGGATATCTACGCGATCTGCGCGATATCACCTCGGCGTATGGATCGCTGTTGATCTTCGACGAAGTGATGACCGGCTTCAGGGTTCATCCGGGCGGTGCGCAGGCGCTGTACGGTATCACGCCCGATCTGACAGCGCTGGGGAAAGTGATCGGGGGTGGTTTGCCTGTCGGCGCATATGGCGGACGGCGCGACATCATGCAGATGGTTGCGCCAGCGGGGCCAATGTACCAGGCAGGCACGCTCTCTGGCAATCCGCTGGCGATGGTAGCGGGGATTGAGACGCTATCCGAACTGCAGCAGCCCGGCGTATGGGGCGCCATCCAAGCGCGTGCAGCCAAACTGGGGGCAGGAATAACGGCGGTTGCGCAGAGCGTCGGCGTGCCTGTTGTAGTGCAACGGGTCGGGAGTATGTCCACAGTGTTCTTCACACCTGAACCGGTAACCAACTGGAGCACCGCCAAGGCGGCGAACACACAGCGCTATGCGGTGTTCTTCCAGTCGATGTTGGAGAGCGGCGTCTATCTGGCGCCGTCGCAGTTTGAAGCCGGGTTCATGTCTTCGGCACACAGCGACAAGGACATTGAGGACACGATTTCCGGCGCGGAACGGGCGCTCATCAGCATCGCGCGCATGAGCTGAGGCAAGTATCACAAGGCGTTCTTAAGCCTCGGCTGGGAAGTACTCGTTGCACAGATACTCGCCGTTGCGGAACATCAGCAGCACCGGAATGCGGCGCGCGTCAGCCCATGCGCTCCCTTCTTCCTCACCCATGATGAACACCGTCTTTGCAGCGACTTCGGCCTGAATAGCTGTGTCGGCGATGGCGGTCACGAAGAGCAGGTTGTTGCGCGCGGGTTGCGCTGTGCGCGGGTCGATCAGGTGGTGTTGCTCCGCGCCATTAACGATCCAGCGGCGCTTCATGATGCCAGATGTCGCAATCGCCTGGTCTTTCATCATCACCGCGCGCACTCCCGGGATGGAACCGTCCTCGGGCGCGAATGGATCGGCGACATCGATGCGCCAACCGTTGCCGCCGGTCTCGAAAGACCCGCCGACGTGGACATCGCCGCCGGCGTTTACACAACACGGCCCCAGTTTGGATAGCGTCCGAAAAGCGCGGTCGATGGCCCAGCCCTTGGCAATTCCACCGAGGTCCAGTTGCGCCCCATTGCGCAGCGTCACCAGACGGGTAATCGGATCAAGCGCGACTGAATCGCTGAACGATGGGACGGTCGTTGTCGCCTCAAGCAGGCCCGTTTGCACGGAATCAGAGCCTATATCATCGAATGTGCGGTTATACCCGGCAGCAATGAGCGCCGGGCCAATCAGCGGGTTGAAGACGCCATTGGTTTCCTCGCAGGATCGGGCCGCTAGTTGCAGTATTTCAAACAAGACGCGCGAAACCTGAGCTGGACTATTCCGATTCAGCATTGATAGTTCGCTGCTGTCGCGAAAGCGGCTCAATCGCCACTCGGTCTGCACGAAGAACCACTCGGCGGCATCGAGCACGCAGTTGGCGTGACGGGCATCGGCGCTTAACAGGTACAGCGCGACATCGGTATTCATCGCGCGAAAGGTGCGGTCGTGCAATGCGACATTGCTGGAGGTGTGTACTGATACTGGCATGGGATTGATGACCTTATCTAACTTCTTCTTCAGCCGGCGTATGCCTCTGGACTCGCGAAGCTCACGCTGCGCGCTCTGCGAGCGATTTTCAGGCTGCGCCGGCGACAACGCATCCTGGTTCGGCGCAAGCGGAAGCGCCACGGTAAAACAACTCCCTCGACCGAGTTTGCTCTCGACAGTGATTCTGCCGCCGTGAGAGCGCGCAATGGTCTGTGCAATGGCCAGCCCAAGACCGGTTCCGCCGCTGTCGCGCGCCCGGTCATTATCCGCGCGGTAAAAACGCTGGAACAGGCGCGGCAAATGTTCGGCAGCAATGCCGCGTCCCGTGTCGCGCACATCGATGTGAACACTGTACCCTTCGTTATGCAGTGTGACGTCGACTTTACCACCCTTGGGTGTGTAGCGTATCGCGTTGTCGATCAGGTTGGTGAAGATGCGCTGCAACTTGATGCGATCTCCCAGGATGATCATCGACGCGCGATCTGATTGCGGTTGCAGCGAGATGCCTTTGCCATTGGCGACAACTTGCAGCCGATCACAGATCGTCGTTACCAGATCGACGATATTTAATGGCGACATGGACACAATCTGCTTGTTCCCGGCCGCGCGCGTCAGTGTCAGCAGGTCTTCGACGAGTTGGATCATATCGTCGACCGTTGGCTCAAGCTGCGCCAGAGTAGCGCGATATTCCTCACCGCGGCGCTCGCGGCTGAGCGCGACGGAGATTTCGCCCTTCAGAACGGTGAGCGGGCTGCGCAGTTCGTGCGAGGCATCGGAGGTGAAGCGCCGCTCGCGCTCCATCGCCTGTTGCACACGTTCGAGCAACTGGTCGAATGTGCGCGCCAGGCGTCCTACCTCGTCGTCGGGCAAGTCGGTGCTCACGCGGTGCGACAGGTCGGCCTGTTCGATGATTTTCTCGACATCGCGGCGCACGCGCGTCATAGGCGCGAGGGTGCGCCCTGATAGAAATGATCCACCGATGGCGGAAAGGAGCAAGGTGAAAGGGATCAGCCAGGTTAGCAACGAACGCAGCCCCGCCAGCGTTCTGATTTGCTCGTCCATGGAGTCAACGACCTGCACGATGGCGGTGCGGATGTTGTTTACCTTCACCGGGGCGGTGTACAGGCGATAGGTGCTCAGCCCGACTTCAATCGTCTCGAAACGCGCCGCGCCCTGGTTGGCGGTGTTCAACGCCTCCATGGTAATAGAGATACCGCGCGGGAAGAGGGGATCGCTCTGGAGAAGCGCGCCATCCAGCGACAACAGACGCGCGGGGGTGTTGCTCAATAGCACCAGCCGGCGCAGTTGATCGCTCTGTTCGTTATCCGGATAGCCGGGCTCCTGCAGGCTTTGGTCAGCGTTTGCGGGCGCCACACTGCGCACACCGGCGGTGCGCAAGTTGGCATCAACGCTTTGCAGCAGCACGCGCTGCAGGCCGATATAGAGCAGGGCGCTGATGGCGAGGATGACGATCGCCAGAATACCGACGAACCATACCGTCAACTTAAAACGGATGGTGCGAACGAAATCGAGCACTACGGGGACTCCGATATCTTGTACCCGACGCCGCGCACCGTATGCACCAGCGGCGGCTCTCCCTCGTGATCTATCTTGCGGCGAATATACCCCACATATACATCGACGACATTTGACGCCCCGTCGTAGTCGAACGACCAGATGGCTTGCAGGATGCTGGTGCGGCTGACCGGCCGACCGCTGTGGCGCATGAGGTACTCCAGCAGGTGGTACTCGCGCGAACTGAGTTCAATCCTGCGGTTGCCGCGTTTCGCGGTATGCGCCACGGTGTCGAGGATCAACTCGCCGATTTGCATCATGTTGGTTTTGGCAGCGATCGGCATGCGACGCGACAATGCTCGCAGCCGCGCCATCAATTCGGGGAAAGCGAATGGCTTGATCAGGTAGTCGTCTGCGCCACTGTCAAGACCGCGGACACGGTCATCCAGCGTGTCCAATGCCGTGAGCATCAGGATGGGGATGTGGATGCCGCGCGTGCGCAGTTCGCGGCACACGGATAAGCCGTCGCGCTTTGGCATCAGGATATCCATGATGATCAGATCAAACGGCATGTCGGGATCGGCGATGGCATATTCGAGCGCCTGTTCGCCGTCTGACACATGCTGCACAAGATAGCCTTCTTCGTGCAGCCCTTTGGTGATGAATCCTGCGATTCGATGATCGTCTTCTGCCAGTAATACGCGCATAGGTTTATCTGTTGATATTAAAAGTGTTTAAATGATAACAGCCCTCACAAACGTCTTGTCTGTGAGGGCTGCTGGTCAGTCACTCAATCACGAACGGGCACGAACAGGTCAGCTAGGGTTTTCTGCGATCTCCGCGACCACTGTTATTCCCCTGCCCCGACCGATTGTTGTTATTGCCTGAATTGTCCGAGTTTTGCCGGGTATTTGCGCCGCCATGGCCAGTGTTCTGACCCTGGCGCGAAACATCAACCGACTTATTGTCACCGTGGCGCGTGCTCGTAATATCGATGGTGCCGGTGATATTGTGATTTTCGTCACCCAAGTGGATTTCCCCGCCATGCTCATCTTTGACGTCCAGGTGATTCGTGTGCGTGAGCGTGTCGGTTAACACATGCAAATCATGATCGCTGCCGCTCTCGCTTTGGTGATAGGTATCCGTGATCGTGTCTGTGAATCCTTTGAAACCGTCGTCATTAATCTCATGAATCTCGTGATGATGCGTTCCGGTGATTGTGTCGGTGAACATATGGATACCGTCATTCACATCTACTTCGTGCTCGTGATGCGTGGTTGTCATCGTTCCAGAGATGCCCCAATCACCGCCGTCGACGTCTTGATCTGCCATCCCCCCCCGCAGTTTTTCGTACGCCTCGTACAACTTTGTCTCGAAGGGTGCGCCGACATTCGTGGTGTCAGTGAAGACAACTTCGGGTGGGCCGTGGGAGTCAAGCTGTTCCGTCTCCGTGTAATATCTGATCTCAATAGTATCCGTCAACGGTGCAGGGTTTCGAGTGTCGTTATGCAATACCCGAATTTCCCCATTTGGTTGCACGGAGGCGGAGACGCTTGTAAAGGCGCCTGTCTGTGCAGCCACGAGCGTCCCACCCATGATTGTCACTGTCGTTACAAATCCAGCCACAATAATTGCAATCGATCTTTTCATACGCCACTCCACATAACATCAAATAATTGTCCGCTTCTCGATACAAACCAAACCAAGCTTGCCCAATCATCATAAGGTTCAATTCATAAGGAGCAATGAACGCATCGTGAGAATGCTCTCACCATAGCAACAGGCATAACTGTGGTTGTTCGCCATTACACGGAAAGCTGGTGGGTTGCGATGTGGTTTGGCTGCGGTCGAAAGAAAAGATGCTTATAAAAGAGGTTGCTTGTGATAAAATGCGCAAATCGATTAATCTGGGTTTGGCGAGGCTTAAGTACTGGTGAGCAATGCACACTGAATTGTCTGATTATTTGCCCCTCTTTATCCTTCTATTTTTGTCAACAGCCGTTGCGGGTCTGGTGATTCTGATCTCGGTCGTTTTCGGCCCAAAACGCCGCGCAAAGGCCGCAAAAAAGGTGGCTCCCTATGAGAGCGGAATGAACGCGATTGGTAGCGGGCAGCGCCGTTTCCCCGTGCGCTTCTACCTGATCGCAGTGCTCTTTATTCTGTTTGACATTGAAGTGATTTTCTTCTACCCCTTTGCCGTGGCATTCAGGCAGTTGGGGTTGTTCGGATTTTTCGAGATGATGGTCTTCATTGGTGTGCTGCTCGTTGGTTACATCTGGTTGTGGAAAAAGGGCGCGCTTGAGTGGGAAAGCATGGACAAGCAGTAGCGTTCGCCTGCTTTGCGTGAGGTTGATGTATGGGTTTGGAACAAAAACTGGGTAACATGGGCGTTGTCACGATGTCGGCGGAGAAGGCCATTAACTGGGCCCGCACCAACGCCATCTGGCCAATGCTGTTCGGTCTAGCCTGCTGTGCCATCGAGATGATGAGCACACAGGCGAGCAATTATGACCTGTCGCGCTTCGGTATGGAGTTGATGCGCGCCAGCCCGCGCCAGTCTGACCTGATGATTGTGGCGGGTCGCGTCAGTCGCAAGATGGCGCCCGTGCTGCGCAATTTGTATGATCAAATGCCCGAACCCAAGTGGGTGATTGCAATGGGCGATTGTGCTTCGTGCGGCGGTGTGTTTAACAACTACGCCGTAATACAAGGCGTTGACGAGATAGTGCCTGTGGATGTGTACGTAGCAGGATGCCCCCCGCGACCCGAAGCCCTGATTGACGGCATTCTGAAGCTGCAAGACAAGATTAAGAAAGAACCGCTCACAAAGTGGCAGTAGCCGCAATATTAGTATGGAACAAACTGTAACGACGGCGAACCTGGACGCAACCGTGGCGGCACTGGGCGACGCTGTAAATGACGTTCGTGTTTTCAGGGATGAGGTGACGCTCATTACCACCAAAGGGCGCGTGGTCGAGGTATTGACCCATCTGCGCGACGCGCAGCACTTTGACATGCTGACCGACGAGACCTGCGTGGACTACCTGCCGAAGGAGCCGCGCTTCGCTATTTTGTATCAGCTTTATTCGACATCGCGCAACATCCGCGTGCGGGTCAAGGTGATGCTCAGCGAATACGACCGATCCATCCCGACGGCCGCCGGTGTGTGGATAGCGGCCAACTGGCTGGAGCGCGAGATCTACGACCTGTTCGGGATCAACTTCGAAAACCATCCTGACCTGCGGCGCATCATGATGCCGCCTGGATGGGAGGGTCATCCGCTGCTGAAGGAGAACCCTGTGAAGGTTGAGGAAGTGGCGTTCACGTTCAACCGCGAGCGTGTGGAGGCGGACAAACCCCGCGCACAAGAATAAGCTATGACGACATCCGAAGCAGAACCAAGAGTCAGGATAGAAGAGTCGGCGAAGAACGTCGTCAGCGCTGCCGACACCCAGCTCGACATTACCTTAGACCAGTTGAAGAAGCTGGTTTCACCGCGCGCGCTGACGGGCGAGAATATGCTGCTGAACATGGGGCCGCAGCACCCTTCGACGCACGGCGTGTTGCGACTACTGTTGGAGCTTGACGGCGAGACGGTGATCAACTGCATACCGGACATCGGCTTCCTGCACACCGGCATCGAGAAAACCGCCGAGAACAAGACTTACACCCAGGCAATTGTCGTCACTGACCGAATCGACTATCTTGCGCCGATGATCTGCAACCTGGCGTATGTGGGCGCGGTGGAGAAACTGGTTGACGTTGATGTGCCCTTGCGCGCGCAATACATCCGCGTGATTCTGAACGAATTGACCCGCATGAACAGCCATCTGGTGTGGCTTGGGACTCACGCGCTCGACATCGGCGCCATGAGCATGTTTCTCTACACCTTCCGCGAGCGTGAGTTGCTGCTCGATATTTTCGAGATGGTATCGGGCACGCGCATGATGGCTAGTTATTTCCGCGTCGGCGGGTTGTGGCGCGATGTGCCGGATGGGTTTGTCGACGCGGTGAAGAACGTGCTGAAGGTTTTCCCTGACAAGTTGCTGGATTACGAAAAGCTGCTTAAAGAGAACCCTCTGTGGCGCGAGCGCACCATTGGGGTGGGCGTCATCAGCAAAGAAGACGCAATCGCCTGGGGCATGACTGGGCCTTCGCTGCGCGGCAGCGGCGTGAACTACGATGTTCGCAAGGCCATGCCCTATTCTTCGTATGACCATTTCGAGTTCAGCGTGCCAGTGGGAAGCAAGGGCGACGTGTATGATCGCTATCGCTGCCGCATGGAAGAGTTTTACCAGAGCCTGAAGATCATTCAGCAGGCGCTCGATAAACTGCCTCCCGGTCCGGTGATCACCGACAATCGCAAGATCGCGCCGCCGCCGAAACACGAGATTGCTTACTCGATGGAGTCGCTGATCCATCACTTCAAGTTGTGGACGGAAGGTTTCAGAGCGCCGG
>Ga0118677_10003087_pt1 | contig 32237 bp, 12 predicted proteins | sample AliMusrvi5mmetaG_FD_86154 | JGI IMG/M metagenome (GOLD analysis project Ga0118677, IMG submission 86154) | reverse complement strand
ATGCCCGGGAAAATGTCAAATATTTTATTTTTTTTCATCCTTTAATGTTGTTCGGTAATCTAAATTCAGTAAATTTACCCACTCAAATTGTCAAAGTGCCTGATTTTTGGATTTCCTCAGCTAGTTTCAATTTGTCAATGATATCCCCCAGTATCTTGTTCTGAGTTTTTTCCGGTCGATGAAATCCTGAATGAATTCCAGTTTGTCATCGGGGTCGTTTAGTTCTTTTTCAATCTTATCACCGTCACAATCTTCCATCTGGGATGATTAAATCCGGACATGACCGAACTGATATGCAAATGTCCATCCTCTGTGTCCATCATGCAAATTATTCGCCTGTACAAAAACTTAAGGAAGGATAAAAACGACCTGCACATTACCTGTACATATCCTGTAGGTAAAATACATTTTGCTGATTTTTAAACAGATGTGAGTTACGTATCCTGTGACACCTGTCTCATCAATTGCAGCAAGTTAAAAGGCCGCCCCGGGAATCCGGGGCGGCTTAACCAAACACACTATAATTATTGAATTACCTGGTTACAACAAGTTTAATTGTCTCGGTGTATTCCCCTGCAACCACCTTGACAAAATAGAGTCCGGCAGGAAGTTGTGAAAGGGTGAACTCATGCTTCTTCTCCCCGGTCATTTCGGAGGTCAGAACTTTGTCGCCCCGCATTCCGAATACGTCAACATTTACTTTGCCGTACAATTTTTCGCCCTTTTGTTCGAGGGTGAAACTGCCGGTAGTCGGGTTGGGATAGAGGCTGAAATAGATATTCTGCGAAATTACCGGTAGTTCCTCGTTGCCGGCAGGTGTAGTTACAATTGCAGGTGCCTTCTGGCCGCAATAGGTATCAGAAATATACCCGTGCATATAGCCTCCGGCCTGGACCGAGGTGCCCGGCAGGTAGATGATGTTCTGCCCTGCGATCATGGTAACACTGCCGCCGTTCTGAACGACGAACGTAGTTGAACCACCCGCAACTGTCAAAGTCTGGGTCGCATTGTAACAGGTTGTTTGCCCGTCAGCAATGTTTCCCGTAACGGTAATGTTTGCGGAAACCCCGTTAACCGTCATGATTAACGTGTTGGACAAAGCCGGCCCGGAATTACAGGTTACACTGGAGGTAAGTATACAGGTAACTGCATCGCCGTTGACAGGTTTGCAGGTATAGGTTGCACCGTTGGTTCCAACATTGAATCCGTTGACTTTCCACTGGTATGAAGGGGTTGAGCCTCCGTTAACAGGGGTGGCGGTGAACGTGACATCCTGGTCGGCTGGCACCGTAATGGTAGCGGTCGAAATGGATACACTCACGATCACAGGTTGCGTGATGCTGACAACAACTACATTGTTCATCCAGTTGCTGCAACCGGTGGTTGGGTTTTGAGCAAATACCTGGTAAGAGCCAGCCTGGGTTTGCAGGCCGAATGAGATCGCGCTCCCCGTACCCGGAACCGGTGTTCCAACCTGGTTGCTGCCGGTCCACAGCGAATAACTGGTCCCTGTCTTTGATCCCGAAAGACCAATGGCAACACCGCTGCCTCCTGCACAATAACTTCCACCGCCGGTAACTGTATACAATGTTGGCAACGGGTTGATTGTAACTGTCACAGGTTCGATGTCAGAACATCCCGGCGAAACGGTGGCCATGATATAGTAGGTTCCGCTGCCGGCACTTGTTGGAGTAAGCATCGGAATGGTGACAGCAGCATCTTTCCAATAGGAAAGTGTAGCGCCATATAGGATGCTGCCAGATGTTACTGCAGATGCAGTAAGGTCGACTTTGTAAGGCGAGCAGGTTGACTGAGGATGGGTAACCAGCAAGGGTGCCGCATCAATGGTCACAGTCACCCCGGTTGCACAACCATGGGCATCTGCCACATAGTAGGTATAAGTGCCGGCTGCCAATCCAGACAGGGCCGGATTTAAAGGGTCATACGTATAAGGCGGTGTTCCTCCTGTCGGAGTCAATGATACACTGCCGGTCTGACCGAAACATACGGGCTGGGTGGCGTTGGCGGTAAGTACCAACAACGTTGGTACATGAATGACTGCGGTTGCAGAAGTCGCACATCCGTTGGCATCACTTACATTATAGGTATATGAGCCTTCCGTCAACCCGGCAACCGGCGGATTCAGCGGATCATAAGTATAATCCGGCGTGCCTCCTGAAGGAACCAGCACCACGGTGCCTGTCTGACCGAAACACATTGGTTGTGCAGGGGTGGCAGTAAGGACCAACTGGGTCGGAACATGTATTACTACAGTTGCAGAAGCTGTACATCCGTTGGCATCCGTCACATTATAGGTATATGAACCATTAGTTAACCCTGTAAGCGGGGGATTGAGGGGATCATACGTATAAACGGGTGTTCCGCCTGAAGTATTCAGGACAACCCAGCCGGTCTGGCCGAAGCACGATGGCTGGGTTGGGGTGGCGGAAAGCACCAACTGGGTCGGAACATGAATGGCCACAGTTGCTGAAGTAGCACATCCGTTTGCATCTGTTACATTATAGGTATATGAACCATCTGTTAATCCGGTAAGCGGGGGATTCAGGGGATCATATGTATACCCGGGCGTTCCGCCAGAGGTATTCAGGACAACACTCCCGGTCTGGCCAAAACATCCCGGCTGAACAGGTGTGGCTGCTAGTACCAGCAATGTTGGGACATGAATGACCACAATTGCCGAAGCAGTACAACCGTTGGCATCCGTTACATTATAGGTGTACGAACCATCAGCTAATCCGGTAAGCGATGGATTAAGGGGATCATAGGTGTAACCTGGTGTTCCCCCGGAAGTGTTCAGGGATACACTACCGGTCTGCCCGAAGCACAATGGTTGGGTAGGTGTTGCAGTGAGAACCAGCTGAGAAGGTGCTGCATTGACAATCACGCTTGCTGAAGCCTGGTATCCTGTTGCATCCGTCAGTTTGTAAACATAGGTTCCGGCTCCCAACCCTGATGTTGCAGGATTTGTCGGATCGTATGTATACGGAGGTGTGCCACCTGATGCATTGAGGGTAACACTTCCTGTCTGTCCGAAGCATAAAGGCTGGGTCGCTGTGGCTGTAAACACGATATCAACCGGGGTTGTAAAGGTAAGGTCTTCACCATATCCTGTTCCACCATAGTTGACACCAACAATCCTGTAATGATACAAAGTGCTGGGTGTTAACCCGGTAATAATTGCAGAGACAGGTGTTGAGACACTTCCGGTAACCGGGGAGGGTGTCGCAGTGGCACTTGAACCGTAACCTGGTGTGAGACCGTATTCGAAAGTAACCGCTGTACTTGCATTGTAGGCGTTCACAGTGCCATTCAATGTTGCACCCACCGGGGTCACCATGGTAGCTGCCGTAGTGATAACCGCAGGCAGCATCGACAAGGTTGTGAAGGTCAGGTCTGTGCCATTTGCAATGCCTGCACCATTGGTACCATTGACCCGGTAGTGGTATAGTGTGTTGGGAAGCAGACCAGTAAGGGCTGCTGAAACACCTGTTACGGTGATTCCTGACACAGTCGACGGGGTTGCAGTTGCACTAGATCCGTATGCGGTTGTAAGACCATATTCGAAACTTACCGTTGCAGTTGTATTGTTGGGGTTGACGGTTCCATTCAGGGTTGCTGCCGATGGTGTTACTGCAAAAGCAGCAGTCGTAACGACCGTTGGTACGATAAGTGTCGTGCTGAATGTCATGTCGGCACCATTTGCCAGGCCGCCGGCATTCGAAGCGAACACGTGGTAGTGATAGGTCGTGTTTGGCACCAAACCCGTGAGGGCTGCTGTGACATTGGTGTTGGAGGTTCCGCTCGCCGTGGCGGGAGAACCATTCACAACTGTTCCATAACTTGCCGTGAGGCCATATTCGAACTTGACCGTGGTCGTACCTCCGCCTGCGTTGACGATACCTTTCAGCGTCGCCGTTGTCGAACCGAATGTTGTAACTGCTACGGTTGTAGCCACCGGGAGACTCGGGGTGGTGAATGTTGCATCGGCACCGGTTGTTGTACCTGCCGTGCTGGTTCCTGTTGCACGCCAGTGATAGAGCGTAGCAGGCAACAGGCCGGTAAGGGCTGCCGAGACCGATTTCAGGGTGGTTCCGGTTACGGGGTTCGAGGCATATGGTGCATTTGACCCGTAGGCAATTGTGGTTCCGTAATCGAAACTGGCCGTTGTGGGAATATTGTTGGCGTTGACGGTTCCGTTCAGGGTTGCTCCCGTGGCTGTGATGCTCGAGGTGGTGGTATTTACAATGGGAACCAGCGCAACCGTTGTAAAGGTCAGGTCGGTGCCATTTGAAGTACCCCCTGTATTTACACCAACTACCCTGAAGTGATAAAGGGTATTTGCGAGCAACCCGGTGATGGCTGCCGTAACGGCAGTGGGGGCACTCCCGGTCACAGGCGACTGCAACGCGGTTGCGGTTGATCCGTAGGCCGTCGTTGTTCCGTACTGGAAGGTGACGACCGTAGAATAGCCATTGGCATTGACGGTTCCGTTCAGGGTTGCCGTGTTCGCTGCCACGGGTGCGGCTGCGCTGGTCGTAACCGTTGCAGCGTCAGATGCCGTGAAGGTCAGGTCGGCTCCGGTTCCGGTGCCGCCGGCATTGGTTCCCGATGACCTGTAGTGATACAACGTTCCCGGGGTCAATCCTGTCAACACAGCCGTAATGGTTGTTGTAAGGCTTCCGTCCGCCGTGGCGGGAACAGCTGCCTGGGTCGATCCGTAGGTGTTGGTCAGTCCGTATTCGAACATCACCGTGGAAGGTGCATTGTTGGCGTTGACCGTGCCGTTCACGGTCGCTCCTGTCGAACTCAGCAAGGTAGCTGCAGTGGTGGTCAGCGTAGGTGCTACCTGCGTGGTGATGAAGGTCTGGTCTGCGCCATAGGTATAGACACCTCCGCTGAAACCAACCGCCCTGAAGTGATAGGTGATTCCATTGGCAATCAATCCGCTGATGACAGATGTAACAGCTGTCGGAAGGGTTGCGGTAACAGGCGATGGTGTTGCGACGGCAGTTAAGCCATACGTCGTATTCTGTCCATATTCAAAGTAAACCGCTGTGGAAAGACCATTGGTGCTGACAGTTCCGTTGAGGGTTGCGCCTGTCCCGGTAAGGGAAGTGGCGGCCCCGGTGGTAACTGTCGGCGCCTGGTAAGCAGTGGTAAAGGTGACAGGGCCGGTCCAGAAACTATAGGACGACAAACCGCAATCCTGCCTCACATAAACATCGTAGGAGGTTAACGGGGCAAGTGCGGTTATGGTTTGCGGGTTCGTTGAGGTGGAAACAAGCGTTCCCGTTCCTGCAACATGACCCACTGTGCCGTAATCAATCTGCACGTTGGGGGCACCGCCTGTCCAGCCAATGTCGGCACTGGTCGAAGTAACAGCAGTAGCCGTTGCCGTAAGCAGCGGGGCACAGCTATTTCCCGTCACGGAAATATCATCGAGATAGAGGTTGTTTGTAAAAGGATCACTCGTACAATGCCATCCGATGTAATAAGTACCTGTTGCCGGGGCTGTTATGTAACATGAGCCCTGCTGGTATGTGGCGTTTAGCATGGAGGTGGTGATGCTCATCAGGGCAGGATTGTACATGCCGCCCGGTGTAGGCGAGGTCCCCCATTTTACTTCAAATTTTTCTGAAGCATTGGTGTACTGGGGACGATACCAGAAAGAGACGTTATACATCTGGCCTGCCGTAAGGTTCAGCCCCTGGATAAAATACCAGTCGTCGTCGGTTATGGAGCCGGAGGCAACGGTAAGATGCTTGGTCCCGCCGTGGGCAGCCGGTGAAGCAGTGGCCGTGGTAACCCAGGTAACTCCGTCTGCATTCTGGTCGATAACCGTTCCGCAGCCGTAGGCCGGCACGGTGTACGTTTCGAAGCCTTCGGCAAAAGGAATCGAGGAGGTCGGACCGCATGACATCGTGGTGGCACTGGTTGTGGCACCCGTTGCTGAATACCAGGCATAAGCATCAACAGACCATATCTTGTAATAATGGACCGAATTGGCGGTTAACCCCGTATGGCTGAATGCTGCAAGAGGACCAACATAGATCACCGTGCCTGCAGTGGGAAGTGAATTGCCGGCTGAATAGGTTGTTCCGTTCACCGGTGTGCCAAAGCTGCTGGTGGTGTTGGTGGCTATGACCACATCGTTGGACAGCACATTTTTGGTCCAGCTCAGGTCGATCTGGCTCGTGGCCACAGCGTAACCGATGAAGGATGTGGGTGAACCAATTGAAGTAGTGGCAGAGGCCGGTACACCCGAAGAATAGGATGTCCCGTTCCAGGAGAAAGCCTTATAGTAGTAGGTCGTTCCCCCGGTAAGACCGGTATGCATAACAGGTGATGTTGTTCCTGAGTATAACATGGTGCCACCGGCAAACGAACTGTTTATTGCAGGAGCAGCTCCCGAAGGGGTTGTAAAGTAGCCCGTGGTGTTCCAAACGATCACCACCGTGTTGCCTGAAGGATTCAGCAGGAAGGGTAGGCTGATCTGCCTCGAACTCATTACCGATGGTGCAAAACCGGTCGGGTTGATCACTCCGCTGGCAATGCCCGCAAATTCGTCAGCACCCACATCCGGGGTGGTGGACCTTGTGTTGCCGTCGATGTCATTCGTTATGGATGGTGAAGTTACAGGAACTCCGCCACTTTCGCATAACGTGGGAATGGTCGTGTTCATGTGAAGGTCATAAGGAGCAGATGTCGGGTTCATCAATGGTGAATTCTCCGAGAAAGAGAGCGCATCCCTGGGCGAAACCCTTGCCTGGAAGGCTGCGATCGTCTGGTCGGAATTGGTTCCGTCATAGTAAACGAGCATGTTGGCTGAAGGCGTACCTGCATAGAAATTGTTGGCGTTGGATGCCGGTGAATAATAGGCCGCATTGAAGGCGGATGACCAGCGGTAACCAACCGTAAACCCACCGGCTGAACCGGGGGTGGAAAGGTTCATGATCACGTTGTTCCTCAGGTCGGTCATCGTGGTGGCGCCGGATTTATAGATGCCCGAACTCCCGAAGGTGGTGGCTGAACTCGAAGCATTGAGATAAACCGTGTTGTAATAGGCGCCGACACTGGTGCCGCTGACAATGGCAAGTCCGTTCACGGCATTGAGTCCGATGGCGGCTGGCGTTTTCAGGTCTGATACAAAGTTGTTGTAAAGATAATCCTGGATGCCCGTTCCGCTATAGATCCCGTAAACAATAGCCGCTGCGTTGGCAGCACTCAGATTGTATACCTGGTTTTTATAGATGTTGCTGGTGCTGCTTTCCTCGATTCTCAGACCATAAATGGTACCGCTTGCAGTTGCTCCGCCAATGGAAAGGTTGTGTACCGAGTTGTTGTACCAGCTTCTGCCGGCAGTGGAAAGTATATCGGTATAGATACCATAAACAATGTTAGATGTGCTTGTGGATGTTCCGGTAATATTCAGGTCATAGATATTGTTATTGTATATCGCTTCCGAGGTCTGGCCATTGGCGCTGCCGGTGATCCCTGAAAGAGTTGCCGCAGCTGTGACGACACCCGTAGTGGCAATATTGTTGGAATAGACCTGGTTGTCGTGAAGGTTGATGCCATAGTAAAAAGCCCTGATACAGGTAAGGCCGCCAGCACCTGATTTGGTGTTGTTATAAACGAGGTTGCCGTAAATATTGTTGGTTGTAGCAGCTCCTCCGTCGATCAACATCATGGTACCCGTGGTTGCAGTATTGCCCGTAATGGTATTGGAATAAATATTCATGACTGTTCCGTTTCCGGTACCCCCGGCAATACCGGTGAATGACCCTGCACCGGTAAGGGTGGAGTTTTGTATCAGGTTGTCGTGAATGTCAACGGTATAACCGGTATAACCGGCAGCATAACCATCAATTCCATAAACAGAACCGCTGCCGTTACTGGTAAGGGTTATTGTATTATGATGAATCTCAGCGCTGTTGCTTACCCTGGGTGTAATTGCTTCAAGATTGCTCGTTGTCCCGCCACCGGAAATTGTGTTATAGGCAACTTTCACATTGATTTGTTTATCAACCCAAATACCATAGGCAGCAAAATTGGAGGAGCCTAGGTTGGAAATGGTGTTTCCTGCTCCCACTGCTCCTACCTCGTTGTTCTGATCAAACAGTACCTGGTTCACATCATTGTAGCCCGTCAGTTTAAAACCGTAACATACGTTTGAAATCGTGTTACCGTAAAACTTGCAGTTATTCATCAGGTCACCGCTGCCGGTAGTCCCGATGGTTCCAAGGTTAATCGCGGAAACTGCATTGGCAACATGGTTGCCCGAATAGATACCCACCGAAGCGACATTGGTGTTGCTCAGGGTAATCGTGCAATTTTTGATGGTCACATTCTGGCAACCATTGGCAGGAAAGGTTGAACTCCCTTTGACAAGGGCGTATCCCCATTCCATTTGCGTGGTTGCAGTGGTGTTGGCGGCGCTTTCAGTCAGGTCGATCCCGTCGAAGGTGATGTAGTCCCCCCCAGAGATCTTAATGATCCCGTCGGTATTGGTTGTGGTACCAATAGCTGCGGTGATCAGTGGATCAGCTCCGCTGCCGTTCTTCTGGAAAACAACCGGGTTGGCTGCGGTTCCTGTTGCGGTAATGGTACCTGCAAGCGGTGAAAGGAACGTTTCGGTATAACCTGCGGCTATGTTAAAAGTTACGCCGCCCGGGCCAACACCCCAGGTGTTCAGGTCGGCAATGGCCGCGGCAATGGTTGGATAGTCGTTAGGACCCGGCGAACCGATGTTCCTGATACCGGTCAACTGCCCAAATGATGCGCCAGCTATGATCAGGGCGCTTATCAATAGTAACATCTTTTTCATCATCATTGGATTTTTGTTTTTGGTTAACATAAAAAATAACTGGATGGAAAAATATATTGGGTTTGATCTGTTTTAAAATTGCGGTTGGCATTTTGAGCAAAAATCATTGTTTTTGTACCCTGTTGCAAATATTTCACCTGTACAAAACCTTATAATCCGGTTAAAAGAACCTGCACATTACCTGTACATGATCTAAATATGGAGTATCAAAGCTTGATCATTTTCACCGTTGCTGAATTCTCACCTGTTACTACATGTATAAAATAGATCCCCGGGGGCATTGTTGAGATGGAGAACTCGTGCTTTCGCTCTCCACCCAGTTTCTGGGCGAAAACCTTGTTACCCGTCATTCCGAAAATTTCAATTTGAGGTGAGGCAGGTGTATCACTGTTAAACTCCAGGGTAAACCTGCCGGCTGTTGGGTTGGGGTATATCCTGAAGCAGTATTGGGAAAAGGCGCCAGGAGTTTCCGCTTCACCCGATTTAACAGCCATGACCGGTGCAGCCGTTGTTCCACAGTACTGGTTTGAGATATACCCGTGCAGGTGACCCCCGGGTTGAACCGTTGTTCCCGGCAGGAATATGATATTCTGCCCGGCAATCATGGTCACATTGCCAGCCGGTGTAACCACAAAAGTGTCTGGCGTTCCGGCAACGGTGATTGTCTGGGTCGCATTGAAACAGGTGTCGTTTGAGATGGTATTGACAAGTGTAATATTTTCCGGGGGACCCGATGTGGTGCTAAAAATCATGTCGGTACCAAATGATGTCAAACCACCCGCAGTGACAGTGCGGGCCCGGTAATGAAATGTGGTGGATTGATTCAACCCGGCAAGTGCAAGATGAATCCCGATGGTGGCCGATCCGCTGATGCTGCCGGGTGTCGCCGGCAGGGATGTCCCGTAACTGGTGGTTTTCCCGTAATCAAAAAAGGTCGAAACAGTGTTACCGGCCGGATTGACCGATCCTGTAAGAACAGCACTGCTGCTGGTAACTGTATTGGCCGGCAAGGTACTGACGACCGGGTCGTTTCCAAACTCATACGCGCCGACATCAGGAGGGTTGTTCCGCAAAATGCCGGTGAAATCGGATGGCTCCGAAGTAATAAAGGCACCCTGGTTATTAAGGGAGGCAGAGGTCGGGACCAGGTTGTCCGATGAAATAAATGCCGGATCGATGTTGACAGAATTTGCCTCCTGGCCGGTAAATGCCTGCCAGACCGGAAGGGTCTGGTAGTCGACAATGCCTGTCTGCGCAAAGAGCTGTCCGATTTGACCCTGGTAACCGTCAATAAAGTAATCGTTGTTGTTGATCGTTGAAAACACGGAAGGTATGCCTTCCAGGATGATCCCGTATGCTTTTCCGAATGTGTTCGGTATGCCGTTGCACACCATGGAATTACGAAGAATGTTATTCCTTATTTCCAGGCTATTGTCGGCAACCTTGTGGGATATACCGATACATGCCGAGGAGGCGTCGTTAAGCGATGAAAGGAAAGGGCCGGTAAGGGATATGGTGTTAAACAGTATTTTCAGGTTTCCCCCGTTGCTGATAAGGATGCCATATGGATTGGTGGAAGCAAGTCCGGGAGCTGAACCGCCGCCCTTGATGTTATAGATGAGGTTGTTTGTTATTTCGGTTATGGTCGAGGCATCGGAACCATAGTCGATTCCGCAGGCGCCCCAGCCATCGTAAGGATTGTCATTGTAAATTTCATGGATCCTGTTCCTGCGTATTTTGGTATTGGTACACCCGGGATATATTGAAATACCGGTGATTCCGGGGTTCAACGACCCGTTAAAAGGGCCCATGATGTCGTTGCCGCTGATGAGGGTATTGTCGGCGTAACCTATTAAAATCCCCACCCTGTTAACGGTTATCAAAGTATCCGTTTCCGAGCCGATGATGTTATTGGTTATTTGCCCGTTATGGATGATCCCTGTGCTGGAACCCAGCAACCTTATCCCGTCAAGTCCCCCGATAATGGTGTTGTTATCCACGATGCAGTTGTCATACCCGCCTCCGGCAGAAGAAAAAACCAGGGGAACTCTTAAGATGACCGAGGAGTTCACCGGGGTGCATTGGATGATACAGTTTTTGATGGTGACATTGGTTGCAGGATCAGTTCCCCCATAATTAAGAACATTGATACCATAGGAATAACCGATGGAAGTACTGGTTTGTGAAATTCTGAGGTTTTTGCTGTTGCTCCCGCTATTTGACCCGTCAAGGGTAAAGAAATCGATCCCGCTGAGATTCAGAAGCCCTGTCGCAGTTGTTGAAGTAAAAACAGGTGATACTCCGGTGTTGGGCCTGACTGTAAAGGTGTTGGTTGAACTGGACCCGGCATTTGAATTGAAGGAAACCGGGAATGACTCCGCAGGATAGGTGGCATCGTCAAGGACCAGGGTAAGAGGCCCGGTCAGCACCCGTGAATTGACCATGTTGGCGGCCGCGGTGAGTGTGGCAAAGTCTTTACCAACACCTACATGAAAAACACCTGATATTCCCGGGATGATTGAATAGGAAGAAGGGTTGCCAGGAGGGGTCATGCAGGAAGGCGGGCTGTAGGAATATCCCCCTGCCCCGATGGCCGGACAGGCAACAACATTGGGAATCGGAGCCATATCCTGGGCGACAATGTAATAGGAGACAACATCGCCGATGACCACCCCTCCTCCAAAAGTAAACCTGAAAGTATTGGTGGAAACCGGGATCCCCTGGACGCCAATATAAGGCGCAGCATTCACTTTCCAGTAGAGCACCGGCAACCCGTTTCCCGAAGCAGGAACTCCGCTCCCATCCGAAATTGTCACGGTAAGTGTCCGCGCATTCAGGCTGTTTACATTTAGGAGCGGGGTGTAGCTAATCGCTGGTGCGGTGATGTCATTTGGCAAACCGCCAAACTCATCTGCACCGATATCGGGTGCATTGGGGGTGAAGGCAAGATTTACCGGGTACCCGGCAATGGGAAATCTTGGTTGATTGTCGATGTCAGCCGTGATGGCTACCGGGGATGAAACAGGAGTCCCTCCCGCCTCGCATTGGGTTGCCACATTGTCCTTCAGGTGAATGTTGTAAGGCCTGACGGCAATGTTGACAAACGTAGGAAGTTCGGTAACCGACTGCACCTCCCTGGGATAGACCCTCGCTTTATAGTCGCCCAGGTTTATATCGTCGGTGTAGCTGTAATTGGAGGTGCTGTAGGAAGAGAAAATAACATGGGTGGCATCGGGGATCCCTGCATACAGGTCATTGTTGTTCGACAATGCCGAAAAATAAGCCAGGCTGCCTGACCCGACCAGGCGGAATGAAACGGTCCTCCCTGTTCCGACCGGAACAGAATTATTTACAAGGATATTATTACGGGAATCGACTCCTGAATTGGTACTGACATAAAGGGCCGAAGAACCGCAGTTTGACCCGTTCGATGCCGGCGAAGCGAGATAAACGGTATTGTTATACACCCCGACATCAGAGCCTCCATTGATCAGTATACCGCTCAGCTGGTTGATAAGGCCACTGCCTGCTGATGCACCCAGGACTCTCAGGTCACTGACCATGTTGTTATAATAATTGGTCGCATCACCTGCCGCGTGGTAAATGCCGGTGATGTTGCTTACACCGGTGAGTCCTTCAATGTTCTGAATTTTATTCTGATACACATTCCCCGATCCTCCGGCGAAATCGGCATAGTAGATTCCGTATACAGGTCCTTCAGCCTTTGTAATATTTGAAACCGTGTTGCCATAGATGTTTTTCATGTTGGCGGAAATACCCGAAAACAGAATTTTTGCCTCGCCATTCGAGGCCACTACATTGTCGGCTACGTAATTATTGTACATGTTCAGAAGATTACCTGCGCCGTTTGCCACTATGAAATTGGTCCCTCCCCCGCCAGGTATGGCCTGGATACGGGCGTTTCCAGTGACGCTGTTGTCGTGAAGATTGAGCGTGCCCGGAATTGCGGTGGCCATGTTGCATTGAAGGTACCATACCCGGCCCGGAGCTGATACACCCGGTGATCCTACCGTATCATTGCTGATCACATTGCCATAAACACTGGTTGTTACTCCAAGGTTGTTCAGGTACATAAAATAAGCGTTCTGGTTTGCATTGGCAACGGTCGGGAACCTGCACCCGGTGACAGTATTGTTGTAGACATTCACCGTGTTATTCGTTCCGTTGCCTCCCATGTCGCAATAGACAGGGTAAAATGAAGCCGAATATCCTGTTCCGGAGAACTGAATGCTCACATAATTGTTATATAAGTCGTAACTGCCATTAAGAGAAGTTGTCAGGAAAATGCCATAATGGGGCTGTGTGCCTTCCATGGTGCTTGTAATATGATTGTTGGCAACTTTCAGACTATTCTGGTATTTGGTAAAGATTCCGTAAGCTGCAATGGTGCTTCCGCCCACATTGGTGATGATGTTGGCTCCATCCCTGCCAACCTCGTTGTTCTGGTCATAATAGGCGTACGGTGCCGCCGGATCGGCATACCCGGATAAAAAAATGCCGGTATAGCAGTTTTCAATGGTATTGCCGAAAACCTTCAGGTTGGAATTGGTACCGGCCAGTGAGGTGACCGTCAGGGAGGCAGTGGTGTCGGGTGTATGGTTTCCCGAATAGATTCCGATGGTGGCCATGTAGTTATTTACAAGGCTGACCGTACAGTTTTTTATCGTAATATTCTGCGAGCCATTTGTGCCGGAGGTTTTCAGAATGGCAAACCCCCATTCCATCATCTCATCCTCCGACCAGTTGTCAGTGTTTTCCTGGATTTTGAAACCATTGAAGGTCACAAAATCGCATCCGGCAAAGGCAATTATGGCATCCCTGGTCCCGGTTCCGGTTGGTGCGGTTATCAACGGGTCGCTCCCGCTGCCGGATTTCTGGAAGGTAACCGGGCGGGTTGAAGAGCCGGTTGTTGTAGTGATATAACCGGCATGAGGTGTGGAAAGTATCTCTTTAAAATCGGCAGCAACATTGAAAATCACGCCACCTGTGCCAACTCCCTGGACATTCAGTGCCGCAATTGCCGATGTCAGATTGTTATAATCCCCCGGAATTGATTTGATTCCGGTAAGTTGTGCATAGCATGAAATTCCTGTGATCAGGAAAATAAAAGTTGCCGGGAAAAATTTTCTCATTGTTTCTCGTTATCGTTGGTTTTTTCTGTTTCGTTTCCATGGTCTCCCTGGATAATCTTGTCAATGATCTCCTGGAGCACCCTGTTTTGGAGTCGCTTCTGTTCTATGAACTCCCTGATAAAATCAGGTTTCTCTGATGATTGGTCGTTCTGTTCTTCAGTATTATCTTTATCGGTTTCTTTCATCTGTCAGGTTCTAATCCGGAGCGTATCCGGTTCTACATGCAAATGTCACTCCCCATGAAGCTATCTGCAAATAATTCGCCTGTACAAAACCATGTGAAAGGGTAAAAAGCACCTGCACATAACCTGTACATTAAACATCCGGAAACTGTAAATTGCAGGAATGCAACAAGATAAAAATAACCGCCCTGGTTTCCCATGGCGGTTAGATAATTCTAAGCACATTTTTTCGCAACTCACCCCCTCCAAACCTCCCCACCGGGGGAGGACGGGAGGGGGTGGATTTTAAAGTTTAATCAATTTTACAACTTTAGAGTTCTTCCCTGCAAGCACATGGATGAAATATATTCCGGGGGTGAAGGTTGAAACGGAAAACTCCTGCCTTTTTTGTCCGTTGAGTTGCCGTGTAAGTAGCTTGATGCCATTCATTCCGAAAATTTCAACGGTGGCAGGTACAGATTCAGCATCACCGGTAAACTCAAGTGTGAATGCACCTGTTGTCGGGTTCGGGTAAACCTGGAAGAATGATTGGTTTAATATGAACGAATTTTCCACTCCTGAAGATTTAGCCGCGGCGATCGGTGCATCAGCTGCGTAACAATACTGGTTTGAGATATAACCATGCATGTAACCGCCCGGCTGAACCAGAGTACCTGGCAGATAGATGATGTTCTGCCCGGCGATCATGGTTACATGACCGGTAGCGGTTACGATAAACGTATTCGGCGATCCTGCTACCGTGATGGTATGCGTGGCATTGAAACAGGTATCGCTTGCAATAGTGCTGGTAATCGTAATGGTTTCAGGGAGCCCGGCAATTGTGGTAAAGGTCAGGTCATTCCCATAAACGGTCAATCCGGTGGTGGCAACACCTCTCAGCCTGTAATGGTAGGTGGTGAGGGGTTGAAGTCCTGTAGCGCTGCCAATAATGCTTGTTGTTCCTGTGCCTGTAACAATGGCGGGGTTACCGGCGATGCTGGTTCCATAAGATGAGGAAAGTCCGTAATCAAAGAAAACATTGCACAGGAAATTATTTGCATTGGCCGATCCGTTAAGGGTAGCTGCAGCAGCTGTCATCCCGGTCGCTGCAGTGGTGGTAACCACCGGGTCCGTGGCAAATTCATAGGCGCCCATATCCGGGGGATTGCTCCGGGTTACCCCGATGATATCGGTCGGCAAGTACGAAATATAGGAACCTGCATTGCCCATGGCAGTGGTAGTCGGTACCAGGTTGGTGAGGGAGGTAAACATCGGATCAATATTGAGAGAATTTACATCCTGGCTGGTGAAGGTCCGCCATTCGGCAATTGTACTAAAACTGATGCTTGAACTATATCCTCCAATCCTCCCGCGGCAACCGTCACCAAAGTAATCATTGTTGTTGATGACTGAGAAAGCGCTTGCATCAGCATTGGTCATGATCGCATATGCACTCCCGTCCCTGGAGCAGGCTCCGCCGATTCCTTTCTGCGTATTCTGCAGGATATTATTCCGTATTTCGAGGTTGCCTGTAAATGCGGATGTGGGATGAATCCCGATACATGCCGACGAAGCATCATACATGCCGTCCAGGGAGAGGACATTCCCTGTAAGATGAATGCTGTTGAACAGGATTTTCAGGTTTCCTCCGCTGCTGACATATATCCCGTAACCATTGTTGGGGGATAACCCGGGAGCTGCTCCCGGACCTTCAATGTTGTAGATCACGTTATTGGAAATTTCTGAAACCGTGCTTGCATCGGAATTGTACGAAATACCCCAGACCCCTACCCCATCTTCACGGGTATATTTCCAGTCATGGATTTTATTCTTACGGATCATGGTATTGGTGCTGCCGGTCGATACATACACCCCGCAAAGGGAGATGCTGTCTCCTCCTGCTCCCGCTCCCATGATCTGGTTTCCGGCGATAAGGGTGTTGTCAACATACTGCAGATGAACCCCCTGGTTGGTGAGTTCCTGGCCGGAAGTCAACGCGCCGATAACATTATTGGTAATCTGCCCGTTGTGGGTGATTCCGCTTGTACTGCCGGCAAAATAGACACCGATCGTGGCTGTATTGATGGAATCGTTGCTGATCACGCAATTGTCATAACCGATCCCGTTTCCGCTAAGCAGGACCCCGTAGGTGACCTGTGCGACTGATGCAAAGGCTTTGATCTTGCTGCTTTTTATGGTGATATTGCTGGCGGGATCATAACCTCCGTAACAGAACAGCCCGATGGCATATGCGCCGGTCGATCTGCTCTGGTTTTGCCAGGAGAGGTGCATGTCTGTGCCTCCGGCATTTGAACCGTCAACCACCAGGTTGTCAAACCCGTTGATCTTTAAAATTCCGTCATTCACACTGGTGCCTTTGATAACGGAAGTTGCCCCGGCCTGGGGCCTGATCGTCAGGGTATTTATTGCACTGCTGCCGTTATTCGGGTTGAGGATGATCGGGAAAGTTTCGGAAGTGCTATATTGCGCATCGGTAAGCAGCAATGTTACCGGGCAGATGATCTCCTTGTTGTTCACATCATTGACGGCTGCCGTGAGTGTCGCGTAGTCCTTGCCGGTTCCGACAGTAAATGTCCCGCAAATCCCGGAAACGATCACAAATTTGTATGCATTGTCTACAGGGGTCGAGACGGCAGGAGGGTTGGCAGTGTATCCGCCGGCTCCGCCGAAAGGCAATGACCCTATATTCTGGGGTACATTGTTATCCTGGGCAAGGACAAAATAGTAGATGGTATCGTGCAGGGCCCCGCCGCCTCCGAAAGTGAAGGTATAATTGTCGCTTCCGATGAAGGTGCCGGTGACATAAGTCCACGTTCCGTTATAGTTCTTTTTCCAGCAGATCCGCGGGAGCCCGATCCCTGACGTGGGCACGCCGTGCTGGTCGGTTATGTTTGCCGTAAGCACTCTGGCTGCGGATGAAGAGGTGTTCAGCAACGGGTGGTACTGAATGATTGGCGAGGAAAGATCGAGCGGGATGCCTGCGAATTCATCCGCTCCGATATCGGGCCTGGTGGCAGGGTAAGAGATGTTGTCGGGGTAGCCTGAGTTCGGGAACCGGGCATCTCCATCATAATCGGTCACGATATTCACCGGCGTTGAGACGGTTACTCCACCGCTTTCGCATTGGGAGGGAACATCAGTGGCAATATGAAGGTTCATTTTGGATGGGGAACTGTTGAGAAACGGCGGATTTTCTGTTACCGATCTCAACTCCTTCGGATAAACCCGGCTTTTGTAATCGAGCAGGGTCTGATTATCCTTGGTGCCGTCTGAAAAGATTAAAGTATTTGCCGAAGGTGTTCCGGCAAAGTAACAGTTGTTATCTGAACTTGAACCCAGGTTAGTGAAATTGAGATTTGCCAATGATGTCAATAGTGCGACCGTCTGGCCAGTACCATTCGGGGTCGAAACATTGTCAACAATATTGTTCCTCAAATCAACTACCAGCGGATATTCAGCCACATACAATCCCGCTGTACCAAAATTGGTCCCGGTTGAAGCTGCATTCATAAATATCGTGTTGTTGTATACTCCCAGCACATTTGACTGGTAACAGAAAAGGTACATGGCTTTGATGGCGGAAGTCGAAGATGCGAAGGGGGTTTTCAGATCGCCCACATAGTTATTATAGACATATGCGTTCCCGCCAGGATCTGTTCTGCCCAGGTACATTCCCCACAAAGTGCTGTTGGTGGCATTGGCGGTAAAGTCAAGCAACTTGTTGCCATAGATCCAGTAATTGGTACCTGCGTCAAAAAAAAATCCATAATTGGATATTCCGTTCGCATTGTGGATATTGGAAACCGTATTCCCGTGAATATATTTATTCAGGTTCATGGTGGTATGATTTTCAATTCCATAAACGATACCTTTTGACGCAGGTGTATTGTCATCCACGACGTTGTCGTACAGATTCAGCGTAATTGACTGGGGATTAATGTACATGTAGGTCGTATTGCCATTTCCGAGTACCGATTGAACCCTGACATTCCCACTGACGGTATTGCTGTAAACGTTTGCCGTTCCAAGGGTATAGTCCGGGGAACCGGAGACAAAGAAATAGTCCAGATCGCCTATTGCGGTACCCGTACCTCCATAGGTGTTATTGGTCACAAAATTATGATGGCAATTAAAAGTGGGTCCGATTCCACCGATATAGACGTACCGGGCATACGCTGATGTGGCATTCGGGCAGGTACAACCGGTAATGGTATTGTGGTGAATATTGACGGCGTTGTTGTTGGCCACGCCGCCCACATTATCAAAAATGCCATAGAATTGAGAAGATGCTCCTGAACCCAGATACTGAATACTGATATAATTCCCGTACAGGTCAAGGGTAAGATTGTTGTTAGTACTCAGCTGGATGGCAGAACACCTGCCGTTCCCAGACACTGTGCCGGTGATGCTGTTGTTGGCAATGATCAGGTTGTTTTGATAGAGGGTGAAGATGCCATTCATTTCCTGCGTTCCTCCTCCGAAATCAGTGATGATATTTCCAGCGACAGAACCGATATCGTTGTTCTGATCATAATTGCTGTACGGGAAAGGGTAACTGGCAAAGCCATTCAGTGAAATCCCGCTATAAACATTGCTTATATGATTATTATAGAATGAGTTATACGAGTTTGCACCGCTTAAACTCCATACTTGCTTGTTGGATCCCAGCGAATCCAGGACCCAGTTATGGGAAGTTATCCCGACCGAATATACATCGGCCTTGTTCAGTGAAATATTGCAGTTTTTAATGGTCACATGTTGCGAACCGTCGGTCCTGGATGCCAGGAATAGGGCAAATCCAAACTCCATCCGCGAGATTGTTTCCGTATTCAAAGGATTTTCCTGTACATCGATCGCATCGAAGGTAATGTAGTCGGAACCGAATGTGCCGAATATGTAGTCATAATAACCGATGCCGGATTGGGCAGCAGTAATCACCGGGTTAACCCCTTCACCGGTTTTCTGGAAGATGATCGGGTTGGCAAGGGTACCGGTTGTGAGGATCGTGCCATCGTAATAGGACCCAAAGGTCTCAGTGTAGCCGGCAGGCAGGTTAAAGGTCACCCCTCCTGCCCCGACACCCTGGTCGTTAAGGTCGGAAATTGCTGCCGCAAGTGAAGGATAGTCGACCCCGATGGTCTTTATTCCCGTTAATGGAAGCGCAAATCCTGCACTGCCAAGCAGCAGGATTATGCACATGACAAATAAACTTCTTTTCATGGTTGTTGGATTTTGTTGTTTGTCGATAAAAAATAAGAAAGTTACTGTTTAATGATTCTTACTGATTCAGTTTTGCTGCCGGCTCTGATACGGATCAGATAAATGCCGGCCGGCTTACCCGATAAGGATAACTCATATTTGCCGTTTCCGGCAACTTCCGTACTTAAAAATTTATCGCCCTGCATCCCGAAAATTTCCACCCGGGCTGTTCCCGTCCAGGTTACATCCTGCAATTCAAAAGTGAATACTCCGGTGGTCGGATTGGGGTAAACCCGGAAGAGAGGCTGTGATGAATTGAATGGTGTCCCGGCCATGCCCGATTTAACAGCCGCGTCAGGAGAGTCCGTTACTCCGCAATAGGTGTTGGTGGAGGTGATGGACCCGTGCAGGTAGCCACCAAGGTGTACCGTCGTCCCCGGCAGGAAAATGATGTTCTGCCCGGCGATCATCGTTACATTGCCAGTAGGGGTCACAACGAATGTTTGTGGTGTACCGGCCACCGTGATGGTCTGGGTGGCGTTGAAACAGGTGTCGTTGGAGATTGTATTTACAACCGTAATTTCTGCCGGAAGAGTTGCCGGTGTTGTGAAGGTCATATCGGCGCCATAGTAGATCACACCACCGGAGGTTACACCGCGGGCCCTGAAATGGTATATAGTATTGAGGGCCAGACTGGCAACAGGTTTGCTGACATGCGTGGTCGATGTGCCAGTTATGGTAACAGGTATCCCGGCCACACTGGTGCCATAGGCAGTGGTGGGGCCGTAATCGAAGAAACTGGCAACCGTCAGGTTTTCAGCGTTGATTGTGCCGTTCAGTGTGGCACCGTTTGACACAATTCCGGTTGCTGCAGTTGTTGCGACAACCGGGTTCACAGAGTATTCATAGGCCCCGACATCAGGGGGATTGGTCCGTACCACTCCAAGTATATCCGCAGGACAGGTTGAAATATAGAGCCCGCTGCGGATCATGGCTGTTGTGGTCGGTTTCAGGTTCGTTCCGGAGGTGAAGAGAGGATTGATGCTGATGGTGGAGGCATCCTGTGATATCGCCGATTGCCAGTCGGCAAGCGTAACCTTGTCAAGGCCTCCGTAATACCCGATATTCGGACCTATGCCATCAACGAAATAGTCGTTGTAATCGAAGGTGACATTTGATGGATTTGTCCCCACGGTTACGGCATACGATTTTGTACCAGGAGACCCGGATGCCGGCTGCGATGAGTTTTTCAGAATGTTATCTTTGATATCGACGTTAGTGATATTGTTTCCGATGCCCAGGCATCCTGAAATTCCATCAACATTCGACGAAAGATAGGCCCCGCCCATGTATACACTGTTATGAAAGATCTGGAGGTTCCCTCCGCGACCAACATAGATCCCCCAGGGGTTTGGACCGGTTACGGATTGGTCAAAAGAGGGTGACTTGATATTATAGATGGCATTGTTCGAGATTTCGGTCAGGGAAGTGGCATCGTTGGAATAATAGATTCCGAGTGAACTGCCCGACTGGGGATCGGTACCTGTCTGATACCAGTCATGGACAATATTATTCCTGACTTTGGTATTTGTAGCACCGGTATAGACGAAAATTCCGAAACACCCGCCAGTAACATTGGCGCCGTTTGCAGGACCGATGATTTCATTTCCCCGAACCAGGGTGTTGTTGCAATTCATCAATATTATGCCATCATGGCTCACTCTCATCGTATCAATCATTGATCCGATGGTGTTGTTGATTACCTGGCAGTTTGTCGCCTTACTGATGGGAGTTCCGGTAATGTTGACCGGGTAATTGGCTGAATTGATCGCATTGTTGTCAATGATGATGTTGTCGAAACCTGCGTTTCCTGTAATGGAATACAAGTTGATTCCCTGGGTATTATAGGGTGATCCGACATTCGCCCTGAGAACACAGTTTTTTACAACGATGTTTGATGCACCTCCGGTGCCGTCGTTGTACATTCCAATGGCAGCTGCGTAACCCACAGAACCGTTGTTTTTAAATGTCATGCTCCGGTCGGAGCCTCCGCTGTTTGAGCCATCGAGGATGACCCACCGGGCCCCGTTCAGCGTGATCATGCTAAAGTAATTCGGTGAAACTCCCTGGTAGCTGGTCGAGAACACGGGTGTTTTTCCCTGTGCAGGCCTGATGGTCAGGGTGTTGACGGAGGTGGCCCCGGCGATCGGGTTAATGACGATCGGGTAGGTTTCCAAGGGGTAATTGTTATCGGTGAGCAACAAAGTGACAGGGCAGGTCAGCTCCCTGCTGCCGACATCATTGATCGCAGCAGTAAGCGTCGGGTATGTTTGACCGTTACCTACAGTGAATGTTCCGCAAATTCCCTGGATGGTTTTATAGCGGCCCGGTGTCAAGGGGGGGGTGGCGCAAGCAGGTGGGCTGGAGGTAAACCCGGCCGAGCCAATCATCGGGAAGGTTCCGACGTTTGGAACACTCCAGTTGTCCTGGGCAATAACATAATAAAAAATGGTATCGTTCATTGCTGCTCCGCCTCCGAAACTGAAATTGTATTGGTTCCCTCCCAACGAAGTTCCTGTGACATAAGTCCAGGTGCCATTGACGGACTTCTTCCAGGCAAGCCTTGGAAGTCCTGTTCCCGAAACAGGAACCCCGTTCGCATCGGTTATGCTGGCTGTCAGCGTTCGTGAAACCAGTGAAGAGGTGTTCATTAACGGCGTATAACTGATAACCGGAGGTGTGCGGTCAAGGGGTATGCCTCCGAATTCATCCGCCCCAAGATCGGGCGCAGTGGCCGGGTATGAAGGATTCACAGGATAACCCCCATTCGGATACCTGGCATCGTTGTCAAAGTCGGTGCGGATATCAGGCATCGTAACAGGAACCCCGGCGCTCTCAATCTGGGTCGGGATGGTTGCAGTGATGTGCAGATCCATCGGTGATGTCGCCACTTTGACAAAAGGGGGATTCTCAGTAACAGAGAGTGATTCACGGGGCAAAACCCTGGTCTTAAAACTGGCAAGGGTCTGGTCTGTATTGGATCCCGACATGCAGATCACATGCTGTGGACCCGGAGTTCCGGCGTAATAATCGTTATTGTTGGAGGTGAAAGCATAGTTGGCCAGGTCGGAAGACTGAAAGGCAAGTGCGGTAGTAAAACCGGAACCTGCCGCATCTGAATTATTCACGACAACATTGTTCTTCAGTTCGAGAAAGTGTGGATTTGAGCTGAGGTACAGGCCGACCGTACCAAAAGTACTGCCGGAGGATGAGGCGTTTAAAAAGACGGTATTGTTATAAACACCCAGATTGCGCACATTGGTGGCCAGTCCGTAAATGCCATAAATGGAAACTGTACCCGTGACAGCAGTACTTTTCAGGTCACCGACAAAGTTGTTGTAACAGTACATATCGAAAAGTGAACCCACAGAAACACTGGACAAATCCAAACCATAAACCACGCTGGATAAGCCGGATGCGTTGATATTCTGAATTTTGTTATTATAAACACTGGTGTTAAAGCCATTCCCGGTATATATTCCATATACCACAGATCCGTTGGCATCGAATAAATTGGTGACCGTATTGTTGTAAACTTTTTTCGGACCGGTTGGATTGTTGAGGATATACATCCCGTAACAGGAGCCGCTGGAAGCCACAATGTTGTTGTCAACGGTATTGTTGCTGATATCGCTCTGCGATCCTCCCCCGTTGACCCACATGTAAACCGTCGTGCCGCCGGCCGGCGATATCTGGGCCCTGGTGATATTGGTCACCTGGTTTGCTCGAAACAAAACGTTCCCGGTGTTATCCTGGTCACCGTTAAAATAGATGCCATACAGGGAGCCGGCAGCTCCGGTAGCCCCTCCATAGATGTTGTTGGTGACTATGTTGTCATGAACATTGCAAGTGGCTCCGCCCCCGTTGAGATACAAATAGAAGCAACTTGCCGTTACGGCGGTTGCATAACTGCAATTCGAAACCGTGTTGTTGTATACATTCATCACGGTTTGCCCGGAATAGGTATTGCCACGAACATCCCTGATACCATAAAATGCACCTGTGCCATTGTACTCAATGCTAATCGTATTGTTATATAGATCCAGACCCGCATCATTTGCGGTTCCTACCTGGATTCCCGCACAGGTTCCGGAACCTTCGGAAGGGCCGGAAATGCTGTTGTTGGCGATTTTCTGGTTGTTCTGGAATGCTGTATAGATGCCATTGTTTGCATCGCTGCTCCCGCCGAAATTGCTGATGAAGTTCGCACCGTCGGTGCCGATTTCGTTATCCTGGTCATATAACCCATAGGGAGGTACCAGGTCCTCATAGCCAGTGATCACAATACCATTATAACAGTTGGAGATGGTATTTCCGTAAAACCTGTTGCCGGAGTTCGTTCCGGGTAATTTGGTGATGTTGAGCGGGGTAGCAGGGTCATCGGGGGTGAAATTTCCTGAGAATATCCCGGCTGATGCCATGTTATCCTTCACCATGGTAATGTTGCAATTCCTGATGGTATTGTGCTGCGCTCCATCATTTGCTGAGGTCTTCAACAGGGCGTATCCCCATTCAACCGTGGCGGTGGCATCGGTTACATCAATACCGTCGATTGTAACATAATCAGCTCCCCTCAGGCAAATGACATATTCTGCCGGGGAAACTGTTCCTTCGGCTGCTGTAATTAAAGGATTCGGTCCCGTACCGCTGCTCCTGGTGAATACGATCGGGCTTGCAGCCGAGCCGGTGGTGGTAGCGATCATCCCTGAAGAGAGAGAGGTGAAGGTTTCGGTATAACCGGCAGCCACACTGAAGGTGACCCCTCCTGATCCCACCCCATTGGCATTTAACGCGGCAATGGCAGCTTCAAGGGTCGGATAGCTTCCCGGGATGGTCTTGGTTCCGGTCAGTTGCGCAAAAGCGGTACTACCCAGTAACAAAACGAAAATAGAAATTTGGCTTAGTTTTTTCATGATGCAAATTTCACCTCAACTCAACATACATACAAGCAATTTACCTGTACAAAACCTGTGAGTGGGGGAAAATACACCTGCACAAAACCTGTACAAAGGATGACTGAAAAACCCATCCTGTTGAAATTCAAACAAATTGAAGAAATCAGAATTACTTTTTTAAACCTGGGAAAGGAAGGTAATCAGGTTGACATCTGAGTTGGAAATTCCGAGTTTTTGCCTCAGGCGATGCCTGGCGGTTTCGAGTGAACTGACCCGCTGACCGGTGAGTGCGGCAATGTCTTTGGACGACATGTTCAAACGAAGAAATGCACATAGTTTCAAATCATTGGGACCCAATGTAGGGAATTTAAACAGCAGTTTATCGTAGAATTCGCCATGCACCTCCTTGAACCGCATGGAAAACTCTTTCCATATCTCCTCTTCCTGGCTTTTCTGCAACTCTTTGGCTACCTTCTTAATAGTGTCTTTCCCCTCAGGTGTGGAAGCTTCGTTGTCGATCTTGATCAGTTTTTCGGAGAGGTCGGCCAGCATCTCATTCTTCTTCATGAGCGACATGACATTGATTACCATTTCTTTATTCTTGAAATCCAGTTCCTTCTGGAGACTTTCCTTTTCGAGAATGGCATTTTTTGCTTTTGCCTTCTGGCGCCCCCAGATTAGAAACAGGATGGTGATGGTTGACAATAAAATTATGATAGAGATAATGGTAAAATAGTCTTTACGTTGCTGCATGATGGCCTTTCTGGTTTGTTCCTTGTCGAACTGGTACTGGGCTTCAAGCTTTGTCAGGTTCCTTTGTTTCTCGCCACTCGCCAGGCTGTCTTTCAATTGATTTTCAAGGATCGCAAAATGGTAGGCCTTCAGTGTATCCTTCATGGCGAGGCTGAGCCGGTGAAGAATCAGAGCAGCACTGAGTTCGACATCCTTGAAACCAAGTTCCCGGCTCTTCTCCAGCGCCTGACCAGCAATGTGAAATCCTTTCATGTACTCTTTGGTTGCAAGGTAATATTCACCAAACTGAACCTGGCATTTGGTTATTCTCAGTTGGTTGCTTAGTTTGGTAAATATAGTCAACGCCCGGTTAAAATACTCAATTGACAAGTTGAAATTCCTCATTTTCAAATAGGTAGACCCGATACTCAGGGAGATGCTCCCTTCCCGCCGCAAGTCAACCGCTTTCACGGCAATGGTAAGTGCCTCCATATAAGTACCCAATGCCTTCTGAAACTCATGCTGGTCGGTATACACATTGGCGATGCTGTTCAGATTGCTGGCAACTCCATCCTGGGAATTCGTTTTTTTAGCCAGGTCAAGTGAAATGAAGAAATATTCAAGCGCCTTCGGGTAATTCTTTTGTTTGTAATAAGATACGCCTATCCGGCTCGACGCTTCGGCGATACCCCTCGAATCATTTACCTGTTCATAAAGTTTCAGACTCTTGAAGAAAAATTCAGAACTCTTATCATGGTCGCCAAAGTCGTCATAAATTGCTCCCAGGGCATCCAGTGCAAGTGCGATTTCCCGTTTCCTGCCAAGTTTTTCGGCAAGTTCTTTTGTCCTGACGGCATAATCGAGGGACTGCTTATAGTCAGTTTCCGTATAATAGAGCCACACCAGCCTCAGCATGGAGTTAAGTTTACCAGTATCATTGCCGGTTCGTTCCGCAAGCTGGTATGTTTTTAACGCATCTGACAATGCCCTGCCCATGTTTTCTCCTGAAAGCATCATCAAGGTGGAAATCTTTTCCTCCGGAGTTTTATCTGCTTTCAAAGGATGTTGAAGGCTGTCGGCATTTGGGCTGTTAGTGGAGCCATAAAGTTGTACCACTGTGAATAACAGAGATATAGACAAGATAATCGACATTATGAATATTCGGTCTTTCACGAAGATTTATCAGTTGATCCTTTGTAGAGTGTAATTTTGTCTCAAATGTAATGAATATTATATAATCTTGAAATGTTGTACTTCTTACAGTTTAATCGTTAACTGAATTAGATGCGAAACATCCTTGTGCACATTCATCCGGCAATTTGATAAAATCCTCCATTTTTATCTCGTAAAAACAATGCCCGCCAGCTTTTTCCTTCATCTCAAAATATTGTTTCATGGCAATTGCGTAGAACCTGGCTATCTTTTTTCGTGAAAAATCCACAGGTACATCCTGGAGTTTGACGCCGGGAAAAATCGCCAGGATGAAATGATACAACGATTCGACCACGGCATAAGGATCACGATAGATAAAGACAAACCCGGAACCAGGGTACATCTCCCTTAAAATCGCAATCCGGGGGATGTTGTGCGGATTTTTACTGATGTACCTGGTACCATTTGTGTCCAGTAAGGATTTAATCACCAGGCGGTGATACTCCGTTTTCCACCGTTCAATATCCATTGCCGGTAACATACCGGTGAAGTAATCCTCGTCAATGAACCGGTCAAATTCGGAGGGGAAAAGAAAGAAATTATAGACACTGAAAGGTTGCAGGTTGGCAAGGGCAAATTCCTCTTCCTGCGGAAAATTCATGTCGAAAGAGACATTGTCAAACGGGCGTTTTTTGGGTACAGCAAGATTGGTCATTGGTCCGAGCCACCATTTCTGGGTCAGCACGCAATGCGGGAAAACTGTGTGAAAGGTGGTCGTATATCCGGCTTTTGGATCCTGGCATAGCAGGTTGTGCAGAAGCGTTGTCCCGCTCCGGTTGAACCCGATGATGAACAGAGGGGGTTCGGTCAGTCTGAAATTCCTGATCCGTTTGCCCATTATCCATTTTTCAACGAGGTTGAACAGGCTGAAAATCGTTGCGACCATGAAAGTGAGTGCGGTTTTAAAATAATACCGCGGTTCAGGCTTGTGTTTCTTCAGCAGTTCAATGATGTTCCTGGGAGTGCTCCCGGCGAGTGTAGTGATCGGATAGGCGAATTTTGTCCTGGTCATGAAGAATAATACTAATAGGGCAGAACTGCTCAGACTGGAATTGGTTCTGCTCAAATATCGGGCAATTAAACTGTCAAAAGTGAAACCCTATCTGAAACAGGTACCGGAACCCGACACTGAACAGTTCGAGTTTTCCATTCTGCTTGAATGATTTGTTTACCACGAAATCGCCGATCAACGGGTATTTTTCCTTGAGTTTATTATATAGATCTTCATTGATCGACTCCAGTCGTGTTAAATCTACAATCCCGGAAACGTTAATACCACCTCCGTAATAGCTGGCAGAAGGTCCGATGAGCACAAAATCCAGCGTCAGCCGTTTCCAGAAGACAAACTGGTAACCCAGTTCAACCCCTGCATTGAAAATGTAAAAATTCCCTTTGATGAGGCCTGCGCTGTCGAGCGTTGTGTGAAGAATATCGAAATTGTTTTGAAAGTGGTAACCATAATAACTGATGAAAGGAGCAATGAAAATTCCGTCGGGGACAGGCCTGCTGTTTCTTTTCGACAGGTAAAAGCGGTATTCCGTCGCCAGGTTGATCCCGTATTTTTTATGGCCGGTGATGCTGACCAGGTCTGCGATCGTGCCTGAAACCAGAGCCGGGAATTCCAGATAACCAACCGACAGGGTGATCGATTGTTTCCGGTTCAGTACCCGCTCATAACTCAGGGTAATGTTATTTTTGCTCCATAACAGCATCGGTGTGGGATTGAATTTGATGACATTTTTATGGAACGGTTTTGGAACCGGATTTAAAGAATCCTTTTTTTGCGCTGAAACCAGAAACGGAACAATAGCGAAAAAAGCGAGAAACAGAATTTTTATTGTTTTTAATTTGCAGATCAATGACATATAAAATATTTGTTTGTTATAACATTTAGAAAACAAAGCAAATATAAACCATTTCAGCCCTTCTTCAATCGTAAATCGCAAATCGTAAATCGTAAATCGTAAATCGTAAATCGTAAATCGTAAATTGTCATAAGTCCTACTTCCTTACCTTTGCACTTTCAAGTCCCCATTACGAATGATTCATTTTCCTGTTCGCTTCCTCACAATATTTTCCATTTCATTGCTTTTAACTGCAATTTTGCTCTCCTTCGCCGTAAATGCGCAGACAGGGGAGAAACAACTTGATCAGAACGACGTCTGGAGCATCTTCATCCGCGCCAGGAATGCAGCCAGACGTGACAGCATTGCCGCGCTGCCGATGAAACGTTACAAACCCTATTTTGCCATCACCCCATTCATCGGGTACAATCCCGCCTACGGCGGCCTGATCGGGGTAGCAAGTTCCATAGGAATCTACCTTGGAGCGCCATTAACGACCCCGATTTCCGCAGTTTCAGTGATTATCAATTTCACCTCTAAGAATCAGAAAATCCTGAACCTGCGCACCAACGTAATTACCAACAATTCCCTTTTTATCCTGCGGGGTGACTGGAGGTACATGGTATTTTCGCAACCGACATACGGACTTGGTACAGGGATAAAACACACCGAAAGTGGCGGGGTTCTTTTTGGTGATGGAGGGCAGGTCGATACCTATTCAGGGGAGACGCAACCCCTCAATTATAATTATTCGAGGTTTTATGAGACCTTCTATTTCAAGGTTGTCAAAAAGATATACCTGGGCGCAGGTTTCTGTCTCGACCATTTCACAGAAATATTCGATCACAAACTGAACCTCGACACAGTCCCGCAGCAACTTACCAGCCATTACACCTACTGCATCGACAACGACTTCAATCCTGCCCATCAGACCATTTCAGGATTCAGTCTTGAAGTGTTGCTTGACAGCCGGAACAACACCATCCGTCCGACAAAGGGATATTTTGCCGACATTGCATTCCGTCCGAATTTTATTTTTCTCGGAAGTACGAAAAACAGCCTGATGCTCAACACGGAATTCAGGACCTATGTGAGGCTCTCCCAATTCCGGCCTGATCACCTGATAGGATTCTGGTATATTGGCCAGTTTACGCAAAAAGGCAGCGTACCCTACCTGGGGTTGCCAGCGATTGGATGGGACATGTATAACCGGACAGGCAGGGGATATATCCAGGGCAGCATCAGGGGGATCAATCTGATTTACGCAGAATCGGAATACCGGTTCCCGATCAGCCCCCATAGCGGTATCCTGGGAGGGGTGGCATTCATGAACGCCTGTACGGCAAGTTCCGACGACGGAACTCGAAAGTTATTTGAATACATCGATCCTGCAGCGGGAGTGGGTCTCCGGGTGATGTTCAACCGGAAAACCCTGTCAAACCTCTCCATCGATTGCGGGGTTGGCGCAAAAGGGAGTTTCGGGGTTTACTTTAATCTGAATGAAACGTTCTAGGTAACCGTGACACGTTACACGTGACGGGTTATTTCAACAGCACCTTCACCGCCTCCTCTATTTGCTGATCGCGGCCCGAAGAGAGAATGCCGGGATCGTTGGGAACCCTGATATCCGGTTCCAGCTGGTTGTTTTCGCAGAATTTGCCATCGGAGGTACGCCATCCGCCCATCGGAATGCCGAATACCAGAGTGGGATCGATCTGCGTTTCCCACCATACGAAGGTTCCCGTGCCCGGTACAGGCATTCCGAGTGTCTTCCCTACATTCTTCAGTTTATAGGCAACAGGGAAGAGGTGGGCGTCGGAATAGTTGCTCTCGCCAACCAGGACTATGGATGGTTTCACCCATTTGTCGTAGGGTTCCGATCCGATATATTGTCCGTGGGGTACAATATCGATATACTTCTTCCCGCTGAGGAAATCGGAGAGTTGTTCATGAATGTTCCCGCCGCCGTTAAACCGGGTGTCGACGACCAGGGCCTTCTTTTCAAAATTACGTCCCAGCGCCTCCTCGAACACGGTTCGCATGCTGGCATCATCCATGGAACGCACATGGACATAACCCACCTTGCCACCCGACAGGCTGTCCACCCCGTTACGGCGGTTTTTCACCTAACGGAGGTAAAGCAGCTCGCCAGCTTCGCCGGTTCTGACGGGTTAGAGATAACCATAACTTCTCGAGCAGACCGCGAAATCAAAGTAAGCTATGGCGCGATGACCTCCAAGTCCACCGATGGCTGCCGCCTCCGACGCATCGGCGAGTGCGCATTCAACGCGGTCGAGTTCTCTATTGGACCCGGCTGCACTCGGACGCTGGTCTTGGCTTAGGCCTGCGGGCCGCTCTGTGTGCAATGGGTTAACGGCGCCAGCCTCCTGGGTAGTGAACCACGAGGTGAAACGTGATGAATATATCTAATATCTCCGTTAGAAAACTGGGGCCGGTGGTAGCGGCTCTGCTGTTTGTCTCGTGGATAGGCGGCGCGGCGCTGGCGGTTTCCTCCGATGATGCGCTGACGCTTCTCAAGGAGGGCAATGCTCGCTTTGCAGCGGGTTCACCCCTGCATCCACACTCAGGCCCGGAAAGGGTCACTCATACTGCCGAGGGCCAATCTCCGTTTGCGGCTATTCTCACCTGCTCTGACTCCCGTGTACCGCCAGAGATGATATTTGACCGCGGCATCGGCGACTTGTTTGTTGTCAGAGACGCCGGCAACGTGGTTGACCCGCTGGTTACCGGGAGCATCGAATACGCAGTCGGCCATTTGAATGTGCCCCGGATTGTAGTTATGGGGCACACAAGCTGCGGGGCGGTAGCGGCTGCGGTGTCGGGCGGTCATGCGGAGGGATCCATTTCGGCAACGCTCGACAAGATAGAGCCTTCGGTGAGGTCAACGGAACACGCAGATCCCGAACTAAAAGGTCAGCAGCTCGTCGATGCCACGTCAAGAGCAAATGTTTTGCATAGCATCGACGAACTGCTTAGTCATAGTTCTCAGCTTCGTGACGCCCTCAGGAAAGGAAGCATTAGAATTGAAGGCGCCCTCTATGATGTGACGAGCGGACAAATCGAGTGGCTGGGTTCGCGCAGCCACCAATGACGCGCTCCCCTATTTTGCATTCTTCGGCGAGGTCGGTCGGCCCGGCCTGCCCACGCCCGGTTTGTCCGGAGTGGCCTTCGGGAACCGGCTCTGAAGGCGCTGGGCCCAGGTGTTCGCCAGGTTGTCAGTGGTCGTGCCATTAGCCTTGGCATCGGCCTGCGTGACCGTCATAAAGAGAGTGCCATCGGTATAGATAATGGCATCGTTGCCGGACTTGCTGACGGTGATTGTCATCGTGGTCTTCCCACCTCGGAGAAGATCGTTGGCCCGCTGCTGCAGGGCGGCCACGCGCTGGTCGATCGAATAACCTCCGGCGGGGCATCGCACTCTGAGCAGGAGATAATCTCCAATGGTGACATCCTGAGAGTCACTTGACCAGGCAACTGAACAGGCAAGCAGAGTGATCAGAACCATAATGGCTGCGGCATTTTTTTTCAATTTGAGACCTCCGGTAGCCCGTTAGGGCAATTTGATCTCTTATGCCCCAAATCTCAAGATCGCGAAACTAACCGAAGTCCACGATGCCCTTTATGTAGTCTGCCGGCTTGTGTTCCAGAGTCCTGAATGCCTGCTCTATGTCTTCCAGTTTGAAACGATGGCTAATGATATCGGAACTCCTGAACACACCTTTATTGAGCAGACCAACAGCTCTGCGCAGGTTTTCGTTCATGCTGGCTCCATCTGACGGGTGCGCAATTAGAATCTCGGCGTTTTTTGACATCGCCGGTCGCCAGTCAAACGGTCCACCGCTTTCCTCGTGGCTGCTCATTATCACAAGCCGACCACGGCCAACCCTGAGGTAGTCGATGCACTGACTCAAGGTCTGAGGGCGACCGGTGCCTTCGATCACAAAATCAGCCATATGCCCGTTGGTAATATCTTTCAGCACAGATGGCGCGTCGGTGTCGCGAGAGTTTATGACATTCGTTGCGCCGCATTTCTTTGCGAGTTCCAGCTTATGGTCATCAATATCGATTGCTACGAGCGAACCGAGCAAACC
>Ga0118677_10003086_pt1 | contig 32245 bp, 24 predicted proteins | sample AliMusrvi5mmetaG_FD_86154 | JGI IMG/M metagenome (GOLD analysis project Ga0118677, IMG submission 86154) | reverse complement strand
CTTGATGGCGGTCTCCACTTTCTTGGGGTTGGGCAGGTCGTCGGGGATGCCAGCGAGCACTTCGGTGAGCTCAGCCGCCTGCTCACGCATCCAGTCCTCCGTCGCCGGCGAGGCCAGCGCGGCGACGATGCCGCTCGGGCGCCACTCGGCGCGCAGCGGGCGCTCGACGGTGATGCGAAGGTAGCCGAAGGCCTCGTTGGGGAAGATCTTGACCCGCACCCCTTCGGTGAAATCCGAGTAGAGCCTGGTGATCTCGGCGATCTGGTCGTCGCTGACCTTCTTGCGCTTCTCGCCGAGTGCCTTGCGCTCCTTGACGAAGAGCTCACGGGCGTCGATGAGCTGGACCTTGCCACGGCGCTCGGGGGCCTTGCGGTTGGTGACGATCCAGAAGTAGGTCGAGATCCCCGTGTTGTAAAAGAGCTGGTCTGGCAAGGCGACCACGGCCTCGAGCCAGTCGTTCTCGATGATCCAGCGGCGGATCTCCGACTCGCCCGAGCCGGCAGCCCCGGTGAACAGCGGTGAGCCGTTGAAGACGATGGCGATGCGGCTGCCGCCCTGCTCGACGGGCTTCATCTTCGAGATCATGTGCTGGAGGAAGAGGAAGCTGCCGTCGTTGATCCGTGGCAGGCCAGCGCCGAAGCGACCACGGAAGCCCAGTTGCTCATGTTCCTTCTTGACCTCTCCCTCGACCTTCTTCCACTCGACACCGAAGGGAGGGTTGGCGAGCAGGTAGTCGAAGCTCTGGCCGCCATGGCCATCCTCGGAGAAGCTGTTGCCGACCGTGATGTGGCTGGCGTCTTGGCCCTTGAGCATCATGTCGGAGCGGCAGATGGCGTAGGACTCCTCGTTGAGCTCCTGGCCGAAGACTTCCAAGCGCGCAGCCGGGTTGAGCTGGCGCAGGTAGTCCTCTGCGACCGAGAGCATTCCGCCGGTGCCACACGCCGGGTCGAAGAGCGTGCGTACGGTGCCGGGCTTGGTCAGCACGTCGGCGTCCTCGGCGAAGAGCAGGTTCACCATGAGCTTGATGACCTCACGAGGCGTGAAGTGCTCTCCTGCTGTCTCGTTGGAGAGCTCGGAGAAGCGCCGGATGAGCTCCTCGTAGAGATAGCCCATCTCCAAGTTCGACACTTCGTCGGGATGCAGGTCGATCTCGGCGAACTTCGACATCACGAGGTAGAGCAGGTTGCCTCGGTCGAGCTTGGTGATCTGGGTGTCGAAGTCGAACTTCTCGAGGACGTCACGAGCGCCTTCTGAGAACCCGGCGATGTAGGCGCGCAGGTTGCCGGCGATCTGGCTCGGGTCGTCGAGGAGCTTCGGGATGTCGAGGCGGTGGGTGTTGTAGAACTGCTCGCCCGAGACTGAGCACAGCACCGGGCCGACATTGTCGATCTTTCCCTTGATGGACTCATAACGAGCAAGGACGTCGGCCTTGGTGGGCTCGAGCACGCAGTCAAGACGACGCAGCACTGTCAGGGGAAGGATGACCTTGCCGTACTCGGACTGCTTATAGTCACCGCGCAGCAGGTCGGCGACCGACCAGATGAAGGCTGCGTGGTTCTTGACGGTGGCGGTGTCGCTCATCTGATTTTCCTCGGACCGCAGGACCTGGTCAACCAGGTATTCGCCCTCCTCGGATCCCCCTTCCAAATCGCGCATCTTCGGACGACCAGAAGGCCGACTCACGTCTGGCCACCATTCTCTCAGAAGGCTGCCTCGCTACATGCACCTAACTCGTCTTAGACTTCGGTGCGGTGCTTTTCCCCAGTAAGCATCCGCATTGGAAGACGTGGTGAACTACCCGCCTGACCCCAATGAGCCCTTCTAGGCGCTAGCCCCTGTGAGCACGTGCGAGTGACCCGCCTTGATGCGGGTGGTGGCCACAGAACCTTCCGCGAGTCCGTTATTGGAAACCCGACCAAAGCGGTTGTCCCGCCCGCGTTGTGCCCGCGTCCAATGAACCACAGTGAGCGTTGGTGAGCCATAGTGAGACAGTGGAAGAAGTAAGCCAACACAGCGTTTCGGCTGAGAAGGCTTGTTTTCCTTGGTGGGCCGCCCGGGTCTCGATCCCGGCACCTTGGGATTAAAAGTCCCCTGCTCTTCCCGATGAGCTAGCGGCCCTCGATGTGCCCGCCGAGGAGTTGGATAGGACCAGAGGACTATACCGCTTTGACCGCATTCGGCCCGATGGTTCTGTTGATTGAAACATCTGACGGGGGTCGATGTCGCTTGCCGCTTCGGACGCTGACGGTCTTGCGTATAGCTGTTCGACTCGAGGGGCAGCCCAAACGAAAACGCAGTGGTGAAAGGCTGAGCCCCTCACCACTGCGTTCGTCGTCAGGACTGTTCTTTCCAGTGTCCCTTCTGGATCACGCGATGGTTTCCACCTCGCGAGCGGTCTCGCCCCGCACGCAACTACGAAACGGTAATTGCGTTTGAAGGACCGCTCTCGACACCCGAGCCATTGCCGTTGGTGGCGATGATCGTGAAGGTCGTTCCCGATCCACTTGAGATCCCCGTGATTGTGGCGGAAGTGACGCTCCCGCTGACGTTGGAGGCAGTGGCGATGACCGAGCTGCCTCGGTGCGCGTAGATGGTGTAGTGCATGGTGAGGCCACCATTGCTTGGTGCCGTCCATGTCAACGTTGCCTTGCCATGGCTGCTGGGCGATGCGACGAGATTTGTCGCGGTCCCAGGTGTGGTCGATGGCGTGACGACTTTACCCGCCGAAGGTGAGCCGGTACCCAGCCCATTGACAGGGGCGATCTTGAACTGGTAGGTCGTCCCGTTGTTCAACCCGGTCACCTGGTAGCTCGTCGCGCCAGCGCTGATCCCGGTGATTGAGGGCTGCTCCACTCCGTTGATCCACTCAAGGACCGTCCAGCTTGTGATCGCCGAACCGTTTGCGTTGGCTCCGGTCCAACTGAGATTCGCCACGGCGTTCCCGGGCGTGACGGCGAACCCCGTCACGCCGAAGGCAGGGCCGGCGGGAGTCGTAGGAGCTGATGCTGCGCTCGGGGTACCTGAACCTGCGGCGTTCACTGCCGTCACGGTGAACGTGTAGGCAGTGCCGTTGGTGAGCCCTTGAACGTAGGCATCGGTTGTCGATGAGATCAAGGTGGCGGGAAGCGTCGCGAACGTGGGCTGCAGGACGCCGCCAACGTAGGTCTGGATGGTGTAGCCGGTGACCGGCGATCCTCCATCATCGCTTGGTGCCGTCCAAAAGACGTGCACCCAGGTCGATCCTGGGGTGGCAGCAGTGATGGTCGGTGCAGCAGGTGGTATCGCTTCCAACACGGAATTCGAGTCCGCAGAGGGTGCACCGGTCCCGTACGCATTCTCTGCGGAGACGGCAAAGGTGTACGTGCTGCCAGGGGTAAGTCCGGAGACCGTCGCGGTGGTTGGGGTCGGTGCGTAGTCGTAGACCGTGGCCTGCGGCACGCCGCCGATGTAGGGCGTGATTTCGTAGCCGATGATCGACGAACCGCCATTGTTGCTTGGCGCAGTCCACGAAACGCTCACGTCGGTGTTATCCACACGCGTGGCGGTGACCGAGGTGGGTGCCTGCGGGACTGAATAGGGCTTGACGCGGACGATGTTCGAGACACTTGCATTCGTGGTGTCGGCGACCTGCACGTAGTAGGCGATTCCTCCGGTCAGGCCACTGATGGAGTAGGCCGCCGTTCCCGTCTGCGTGCCAGCGACCGTTGGCGAACCCATCGAAGGGTCGGTGGAGTAGGCAATTGAGAAGTTGTCACCATTCGATCCGCTAAAGCTGATCGTCGCCTGATCGTATCCATTGATTCCAGAAGTGATCGTGGTTCGAGCCGGCGGAGGCGGTGTTGCGCCAGCGGTACTAGCGACTCCGACGGAGGCGATTGCCATGGCGCCCGCCACGGCAATCGCACGGTGGCGAAGGGCGTGTACAGCCTTGCGATTGGCTTTCGTTATTTCCCTCATGCTTTACCCCTTTTTCGCGAGTTTTCGAACGCTAACTATCAGTCTAGCTCTCTTTGAGTGCTCGGATGAAGTCGGGCCCTCGAATGTTTGAGGCATCGACTGTTCAAGAGTCCCCTCGGACGACGTTGCAACCGACATTGTGATGACTCTCAAAAGGTTCGCGCATGGGCAGCGGAGATCACGAGGGGTCGTGGGGACAAGAGTTACCAACTCGAGCCGCAGGAACCCCACCCCACCGTTCGCCTGCCGGAACATCCTCCGTGACGACAGCACCAGGAAGCAGGACCGCACCGTCTCCGACGTGAACGGCACCGATCACCTTGACCCCGGGCCCGACGAAGACACTGTCTCCGATGGAGGGTACGCCTCGATCGTTCGAGCCAAGGACGACGTCGGGGAGGATCTGGCAGTCGGCTCCCACGATCGCCTCGCCATTGATGACGATCGTTCCGTAGTGGGGCAGTCGGACGCCTGCCCCGAGGCGGTTGATCGGGATCGTGAAGCCCAGTCGGACCGACCTTGCCTGGAGGAACCACCGAAGGAGCGCCCCGAGGACCCCGCCGCGCGTGTTGCACCACCATTCGGTGAGACGGAGTTGGACAAGCCACCGATTCTGTGGATTCTTGGCCAGGTTGCGGATCACGCTCGCGTCGACCCGAGCGAGGTCAGCGGCGATGAACTGCTTGCACGAAGCGAACGAGTTGATCTGTCGTACCATGACGGCACCTTAGATCTGCGTGTATCGGCGCGGGAAGAGTTGGTGATGCTCGGAAGGCACGGACGCACGAGTGAGACGATGAATCAGCGGGTGGCGGTGCTCACGCAGCACGGGACATGGAGTGCGTCGACACGGTCCAGAGCGCTGCAGTACCTTGAAGGCCTCTCCGCCGTTGTCGGGACCGTTGACGTCTTCCTGGCGGACGATGAACCCGAGCGGTTGCCGGGACGTGTGGGGCAGTGCCGATACTTCGCAAGTCATGCACAGCGCTACGTCCGGAGACATCGCGAGCTGGACCGCCTGCTTCCCTCGTATGACGCGGTGTTGGTCCAGCGAGGGCTCTATGCCATGGGTCCTGGGTTCATCGTGGGGCCCCTCGAGCGCTTTCAGGGTCGAGTCGTCCTCGATCTCGACGATGACGTGTTCTCTCCAACCCCCTCGATGCGAGGAAAGGGGCCGGCGGCGAGATGGTTGTACGGACCGCATCAGGCTCGCCGGCTCGTCGAACGAGCGGACGCAATTGTCGTCAGCACGCCGAACTTGGCGTCGGCGTTGCCTGCCTGCCAAGCGAGTGTCACGGTCCTGCCGACCGTCCCCGAGGTCGCCTCCTATGCCCAGGCGATCGACGGGGGGACCCCCGGTCTGGTCGGGTGGGCGGGGACCTCAGGTGGCCTCGCGTACCTCGACCCGCTCGAGCAACTCTTCGCGCAGCTTTCCGATGAGGGAGTCGGGAGGCTCCGCGTGGTGTCATCAGCACCATGGCCTGGAAAGTCGGAGTTCGTGCGGTGGCACCTCGACGAAGAAGCAACGATGTTTGCCCAGTGGGCGGTCGGCATCATGCCCCTTCCTGACACCGCCTACGCACGTTCAAAGGCCGGGTACAAGCTCTTGCAGTACATGGCAGCGGGGGTGCCCAGCATCGCAAGTCCGGTTGGGGCCAACATCGAGCTCCTGGAGGAGTCTGGTGGTGGGATCCTGGCGAAGACGGTGGAGGACTGGGACCGCGCCATTCGCCGTCTCCTCGGCGATGCACCACTTCGAACGGCGATGGGTCAACGAGGTCGAGCCTTCGTGGAGGAGATGGCGCAACCCGCTCATCACATCGAGACACTTAGAGCCCTTCTCGTCGATTGAGCGTGTGACCTGGAGCGCGCCTGCTCCAGAGATTGGTGGGTGGATCGAAGTCACCAAAGTCGAAAGAAACGGCTGAAATTCCTGATGCTCTGGGCATCCTGCGCGTTGTAGAGTTGTGGAGAGGGGGGGGTCAAGCCTGACCGAAGAAAGTTTGAGGTCGGGTGCCGTTGAAGAGTCTGACTGCGTTTCGAGGAGATGAGAATGGCACTTGAAGGTGCTCATGAACCGTCGACACAGATGGGCGAGCAAGAAAATCACTTCGATCTTCCGCCGTTGTCAATCCTCGGTGATCACCGCATGACCGTCGGAACTCAGCCGAGGGGAATCTTGAACTCCGGGCGAGCGCTCGTGTTGTCGGACGCCATCTGCCTGATGCTTCCTGCACTCATCATCTGGACCGACGTGCTGCCCGCACTCCTCACCACCGTCGTTTCGTTGGCGCTGTTCTCGCTCGGCGACCTCTATCTCCCCAGGCTCCAAGCCGTGGTTCTGGACCAGGTCCCCTCACTGCTCGGTCGGCTCCTCGCAGCGGTTGGCCTGGCGAGCTTGCTGAGCATCGCATGGGGCCCGGGGGTCAACCTTCGTTCGTTCGGCATCGTGATGGCAATCGGTGCCGTTCTTATGATGGCTGGCCGTGTGCTGATCCTCGAAGGGGTTCGAATGGCGCGACGCAAGGGTCGGGCTCGTCACCGGACCTTGATCATCGGATCGAGCGCTCTGGCCGAGCGAATCGCCGTGACCCTGACGCAATCCCCTCGCTACGGCCTTGACGTCGTGGGGTACATCGACAACAACAGGTCAAGCGGAGCTTGCCTGGGTGAGCTTGGCTACCTTGGTGACGTCAGTCACCTTCGGGAGAAGGTGAACTTGGCCGACGCCGACGTCATCGTGATCACGTCGGGCTCATTCACGACAGAGCAGGTCTCTTCGCAGCTCCGCCTGGCGAACTGGAACGACACGACGATCTTCGTCGTCCCGGGGTACTACCAAGCAGCACCACAGTCAGACCACCCAGAGATGATCGGGGCAGTTCCTGTCACGAGGCTTGGGCCGAAGCGCCTCTACTCGCACCAGATGACCTTCAAGCGGGTGATCGACGTGGTCGCCTGCTCGGTGGCGTTGGTCTTCATCTGGCCATTGCTGGCGCTGATCGCGATCTGCATCCGAATCGACAGCGGACCCGGGATCCTGTTCCGACAAGAACGGCTCGGGCAGGATGGCAAGAGCTTCGAGATGCTCAAGTTCCGGAGCATGAAGCCACTGGACGAATCGAAGACAACTCGCCAATGGGAGTCGGACTACGGCGATCGCGTGACCCGAGTCGGACGGATCCTTCGCAAGACGTCGCTCGACGAAATGCCGCAGATCTTCTCGATTCTCAAGGGGGACATGACCATTGTTGGACCTCGCCCCGAGGAGCCCCTCTTCGTCGAGCAATTCATCGAGAAGGAGCCCGAGTACATCTTCCGCATGCGCGTCCCGGCTGGCTTGACGGGTCTGGCTCAGGTCAATGGTCTCCGGGGGAACACGTCGATCTCCGAGCGCGCCGACTTCGACAACTTCTACATTGAGAACTGGTCCTTGTGGCTCGACATCAAGATCATCATCCGAACCGTCTCTCAAGTACTGCTCGGTCGTGGCAACTGAGGGGGACGGTTTCGAGGGTTCGAGCGCTGAAGGTCTGAGTCTGAGGGTCCTCCACGTCTCCCAGCCCGTCGAAGCCGGCACGGCGCAGGTGGTGAAGTCCCTCGCTGAACATGACCGCGCACAAGGTCGATCAGTTCGGATCGCATCCCCGTCGGGAGCACTTGCGTCTTGGGCACTTGAACAAGGTTTTCCATGGGTAGATTGCCCGATGACGCGTTCGCTCAGCACGGGCGATCTGCGATCGCTGTGGACGCTCCGCCGCGCTATGGCTGACTCCGACGTCGTCTTCCTCCACTCAAGCAAGGCCGGAGCGCTCGGGAGGATTGCGACGCTGTCGCTGCCCCGTCGCAGATCGCTCCTCGTCTTCTATCCCCACGCGTGGTCGTGGGAGGTCGGGGGGAAGGGTGCAGCCGTGTATCGCGCCACCGAGCACCTCCTCGCCCCGGTCGCCGATCGGATCGTCGCTGTGTCGGGTGCCGAAGAGCGTCGAGGGCGAGTGGTCCTCGGCCCAAGGGGGCGGTCAAGGATCGAGGTCATCGAGAATGGGGTCGATGTCGATCGATTCGTTGCCCAGGGACCTTGCGCCGCCTTGGGTTCGGCTCCGTCGGTGGTCTGTGTCGGGCGATTGTGTGATCAGAAGGGACAAGACCTCCTCGTAGCGAGCATGAGAGATCCTCGGCTCGCCGACGTGTCACTATTCCTTGTCGGAGATGGCCCCCGAGCTGACCTCCTCCGAGCGCAAGCCCGTGATGCGGGCATCGACGATCGCGTACACCTGGTGGGTCACGCAGATCCTCGCCCCTACTATCGGGCCGCTGACCTGGTCGTGCTCCCGAGCCGTTGGGAGGGATTCTCGCTCGTGACGCTCGAGGCGATGGCCTGCGGAGCAAACGTGCTCGCCTCCCCGGCGGCGGCCGCAGATCTCGGCGAAGATCAGGGCATCTTTGTGATCGATGCTCCAGACGACCCGACAGGGATTGCAACGTCGATCGCCGATGCGCTCGACGTGGCGAGCGGCACTGACGAGTTTCGACGGAGGGCACGCGACGTAGCGGTGGAGTCGTTCTCGCTCCGGCGAGTTGAAGAGCGGTATGACCGAATGCTCGCGGCCTTGGTCGCCGCGCGGCCGCGGGGTCTCGCATCGTGAGAGGGAGATTGGCTGTGGTGCGGGTCGAATTGCCGGCACCAGCAGAGAACCCGCCAACGGACATGTCGTGAGAATTGCGCTCGTTCACAACCTTCTGCGGGGAGGTGCTCATCGGCGGATCGCCGAGCAGCTCCCCTGGATCGAGGCCTGCGCGGCGGTCGATGAATACACCCTCGAAGGGTCCAACCCGGTGACATCGTCTCCGCGAGTCACCCCACTTCGTCAACTCGCCGACCATCGTTCCTCGTTGCAGAAGCCGATCGAGCGATATCTGGATCTTGCCAGAGTGGAGCACGCGTGGCGCAGCCTCGATCAGGTGGTCTCTGACGGACGCTACGACGCGGTCTGGCTGAATCCGTGTCGGTTCTTGCAGGCTCCGCCATTGCGCGAGCAGCTGCTTGAAAGGACGGTCTACTACTGCGACGAACCGAATCGGCAGTTCTATGACCCTTCGGCCAGGGGCTCGACTCGCCGACTCACTCGTCCTCTCTATTACGGCCTGAATCGCCGCAAACAGATCAAAGAGGTAGCGGTGTCGCAGCACGTCGCCGTGATCCTGACCAACTCGTCGTATACGGCGAGCATGATCGGTCGAGCATTCGGACGCCCTGCCCACGTGTGCCACTTGGGCGTGTCACCAAGGTTCGAACTTCGAGAGGAAGGTGCCCCTCGCACGGGGGTGCTCTCAGTGGGGACGCTGATCCCGTCGAAGGGTCATGACCTGGCGATCGCAGCGTTGGCCGCTGCGTCGGATACGCGATCACTGACCATCGTCGCTCCCCGTCGAGAGATCGAGGAGCAGGCACGGCTGCAAAGGCTCTCTGACGAGCTCGGCGTCCCGGTGTCGTTCCGATTTGGCGTCAGTGATGACGAGCTCATTGATCTCTATCGATCCACTGAACTCACGCTCTACCTGGCCAAGGCCGAGCCGTTTGGGCTCGTGAGCCTCGAGGCCCAGGCCAGCGGATCGCCCGTCATCGTCGCTGATGAGGGGGGTCTGCCCGAGACCGTCGAGGGGAGTCCACTTGGCGTGGCGGTCGCTCGAGACCGAGAGTCCGTGGCTAGTGCGCTCCAGACCCAGGGACTCGGGCTTTCTGCGGACGAGCGGATCCGTCTCGCTCAGGCGGTGAGCGATCGATGGTCGTGGGAGCGGTCAAGTGGCATCCTCGCCAAAGAGTTCGTCCGGGTGGCGGATCGGTGAGGGGCCTGACCATCGCGTCGAAGAGCCCGTGGGTGCCGTCGATCCGTCGAGAGCACCACTTCGCCACACTGGCGGCTCGAAAGGGGTACCCGGTCACGTTCATCGAGCAGCCAAGCGATATCCGGTCGGCTGCTCACGGATGGAGGAGCTTCCTCGCTGGCCTTGACGGCGAGGACAAAAAGAAGGATGGCGTCAACGTCGTCCGTCGGTCGGTCATCGTTCCCGGGCACAAGGGGCGAGTCCCCCAGGTGCTTGACGATTTCCAGCTCCGCAGAACGATCGCCCGTCACCGGCAGCCGACGGTGGGTTATCTCCCTTGGCAGTTCGCAGCAACGGATGGCGCACCGCGCCGAATCTTCGACTGCACCGATGACTGGTACCGCCTTTACCCGGCAAAGAGCCATGCGAACATCCGTGCAGGCCTGGATCGCATCACGGCCGAGGCTGATGCGATCATCGTGGTGAATCCAACGCTCGCCCGACACTTTCCTGGGCGGAGCCCTGTGGTCGTGCCCAACGGGGTCGATCGAAGTGCGGTGCTCGAGCAGGCGATACCGAAGCCGGGTGCCAATGCCATGGCATTCGTCGGGACCCTCTCGGAGCGATTCGACGCCAATCTGGTCGCTGCGATACTGCGCGCACTTCCGGCGTGGCGACTGGACATCTATGGCTCATGTGCGTACACGGGCCTGGGCGACCGGCCTCATGCCGACGTGGTCCGTCTGCTCGACATGTTTGCCGGACGCATCACGCTGCACGGCCCCATCGAGCGCAATCAGGTCAACGGCGTCCTCGATCGAGCTGATGTCCTCATCGCCCCGAACGACTCCAGCCTCTCGGAAGGCCAGTCATCGATGAAACTCCTCGACGCCGCGGCGCGGGGTCGGCCAGCAGTTGTCTCGCCTGGCGTCACCGTGGATGGTGTGCGACGTCCTCCGGGAACGCTGGAAGCAGCCACGATCGATGAGTGGCAGGCGTCGGTGGTGGCGGCAGCCACCGAGAGCGCGGCCATTGTCGAGGAGCGACTTGCTTGGGCGCAGAGCAACACGTGGGATGACCGGTGGATGGCATGGGGGTCAACAGTGTTCGGCAGTGATGAGGGAGGAGGTCTCGATCATGAGCAGTGAACCTGAGATCGTGATGGTGACCAATGCGATCGCTCCTGACAAGCTCGGGGGACTAGAGCGCTATGTACGAGAACTCTCGGCCGGACTCGTCCGCGCCGGTCGCCGGGTAAGCATCCTGACCAAGCAGGTCAATCGTGATGACCCCCTGGAGGAGTGGAGTCAAGAGGGGATACGGATCATCCGCCACCGAGTGCCGAGCAAGGAGCTCACCACTTTCGCGCTCCGCTATCCCGGAGCCGTCTTCCGCGGCGTGTGGGATGGGCTTCGGTCGGCGCCCCGAGATGCCATCTTCCACGGCCACTACGCGATCTCGTCCCTCCCGTTGGCCCTGTCCACTCGTTCGTTCATCCAGACGTTCCACGCGCCGGTCTACAAGGAGGTCCTCGCAGAGCGGGGAGGCTCGTACGTGCTCCCAACGCCGGTCCAGCGAGCGGGCGTTGGCTCCGTCCGCCTGGCAGAGACGCTCGTCCTCGGACGCTCTCGCTCCAACGTGGTGCTGTCGCAGTTCATGTTCGGAGAGCTGGCAGACCTCTCCACGCGAGCCCCCTCGAGGACCACGATCATCCCGGGCGGGATCGACGTTGAGTGGTTCTCCCCTGCGACGTCGAAACCCACGATCACGGAACCGGCGTCGCCGCTGCTCTTCGCCGCTCGTCGACTCACGACGAGGACCGGCGTGCCTGAGCTGGTGCGTGCCATGTCGATCCTTCGGCACGACATGCCCGCGTCGAGGTTGGCGATTGCCGGCGATGGTCACGAGCGGGCGACGATCGAAGCCCTCATCGAGAGCGAGGGGCTTCGCGACCGCGTCGTGTTGCTCGGGAGGATCAGCGATGCGGACCTTCGAGATTGGTATCGCGCTGCGGACCTGGTGATCACCCCGACACAGGCGCTCGAGGGGTTCGGACTCTCGACCGCTGAGGCGATGGCATGTGGAACCGCATGCCTTGTGACACCCGTGGGCGCCAACCCCGAGCTCGTCGCTGGGATCGACCCAGGTCTGGTGGCAGCGGGAACGGCTGGGATGGACCTAGCGGCCGCCATCAAGGTCCTCGCCGGTGACGAGGAGCGACTTCGCCGGCTTGGGCTGGCGTCGAGGCAGCGTGCCCAAGCCGAATGGTCTTGGAGCCGCGTCGTTGACTCGTACCTCGAGCTCTATTCGGCGCAGTCGCTGGCCTGGGGGGGCAGCCTTCGGCGTCGCAATGAGATGAAATGAGAACGCCAAGTATTCGTGCATTGCGACCCAACACTCAGTATGATTTCGGTGTAACCACGAACTCTGCTGTCCCCCCCGACTGACGTGTCGTCGTTCGGTCAAGCAGTCTGATAAGGGAGCCTGGATGGCAATCGAGGAACAGAATGTGTCGGTCGAGACCGGTCGTGGCAGCTCGCACGCGCGGATGCCGCACGCCTCTGTGCTTTTCCGCTACTGGATTGGCTTGGTTGTCGCCGCGGTCGTGATCGCAGTGGTGACAACGGTGGTCGCGGCGGTCCTGCCCGCGTCATACTCGGCAACCTCGTCGATCGCGGTGACGTTCCCATCGTCGGTTGGGAGCCAGCTAGACACATCGAACGGCGCAAACGCAGTCGCATCGCAGGTCGCGGGCTTGGCGAACAGCGCTCCGGTAATCGCCAGTGCAGCGAACACCCTTGGGATCTCGACGGATGGGCTCTCCGGACGAGTCGCCGGCGTTCAGGCCGGGACAAGCAACCTGGTGAACATCACAGCCACGGGAACGTCGGCGACGAGTGCAGCGCAGCTCGCCGCGGCAGATGCGCAAGCTCTGAAGGGATATGTCGTTGCGACCTATGCGAAGCAGGCAGCCGTTGGCTCAGCGCGGCTCCAGGCGACGCCAAGTCAGGTCCTCGCCAAGGGACAGATCGCTCAGGCTCAAGCTGCAATCGCAGCCGACGAAGCGATCATCAAGGCTGGTCCCGCATCGTCGCCCGCCGTCGCCAATGCTCTGACTGACCTGACGAGCCAGCGCCAGCTGCTGGGCACATTGATCGTGAACGACCACTCCACCCAGCAGGTCGACAACCTCTTGCTCGGCTTGCCGTCGGTCAACATCGTGAACGGGAATCCTGCGGGAGGATCGAGCACGCTCTCGGCCATCGCCGTCGGGCTCATCGCTCTGATCGTCGGATTCTTCGTTGCCTGGGAGGTGCTCTACCTCTTCTTGAACGGCAAGCGGGCATACGAGGCTGACAACCAGGTCGGCGGACGTGCCGCTGGTGGCGATGCGTGACGATCTCCGAGGACCTCTCCTCGCGCATTGACGCGGCGGGTCGGTATCGGACCGCCAGTGAGTTCGGCCTGCTACCAAGCCTGATTGCCGTTGCGTTCCTGTTGGTGAGCTGCGTCTCGCTGACGGGGATCACGGAGCATGTTGTGTTCCAGCAGGCGTCGCCGCTGAAGTACTGGATCACGGTCCTGGTGCCAATCGGCGGAGCGATCATCGTCAAGATGAAGCGATACGACCTTGGCCTCCTTGCCGTGGCCATCATCGTCGCCCCGTTCGACTACGTGGTCTCGTTCACCCCCTTCTCCTTCACGCCGCTCGAGGTCATCCTCGCAGCCGCACTCGTGTGTGCGACCTTTGGTCCGAGCTCGCTCATCAAGCGACGTCCAACCGTCATCCGGACCATGACGGTCCTGTTCGTCTTGACGATCCTCGGCCCGCTCGCCAGGAGCGAGCAGCGCGTCAATGAGGTGATCCTGATCGCCTCATGCTTGGCCATGGGGTACCTCGTCTCCATCGCCGCTCGTGAGCGGGTGGGTCGACAGGTCGTCATCGTCAGCTTCGTCGCGTCGTGCACGATCCAAGGAGCACTTGGTATCTGGGAGTACGTCACTGGGAGCTCGCTCAACTTCTACTCAAGCTCGAGCGCGACGAGCTACGCCTCCAACTACTTCTTCCAGTTCGAGGGAGTCTTCCGGGTGAGCGCAGCCTTCCCCAATCCCATCGCCATGGGGAACGTCCTGGCGATGGCGGTGCCGATGCTGATCGTCTGCGCGATCTCCGCTCGCGGCGTCCTGCGGGTTCTGGTGACCCTTGCCTCGGCTCTGATCGTGATCCTCGCAACGATCGCAACTCTGTCTCGATCGAGCTGGATCGCCGCAGTCGTCGGCGTCGTGATCATGCTCATCTTCCTCTCGGCTCGGCGAACGGTGGTTGCGTTGGTCGGCACCTTCGTCGTCGCAGTGGCCGCCGTCGCAGCCGCCCTCTCCTTCGCCGGTCCGGTCTTGATTTCCCGAGCGCAGACGATCTTCGGCCACTCAGTCGCCACGCCCGGCATCACGACGGGCGACATCGCGCGCACGCTGGTCCAAGGTCAGGCACTTGCACTCTTCAGGGCACACCCCTTCACGGGTGTTGGGCTCGGGAACCTCTCCCCCTATCTCGGTTCAGGGGTGATCCAAGGTGGCCAGAACGCGCAGAACAACCTCTATCAGCTCATGGCCGAGGCTGGCGTCATCGCGATGATCGCCATCCTCCTTCTGCTGGGCTCTCTCGTCTGGGTGGCGGTTCGATCGCTCGGAACGCACCGAACGATGGCGGCGCTCCTGCTCGCAGAGGTTGGCATCATGGTGACGGCGTCGTCCACTGATGCCAACTACCGATACACCCAAGTCGCCGTCTTCGTGGCGATCATCTTTGGGCTGGCCAGCTCACTGAGCTCTGGAGACCGGAGCGAGGTGCCCGACGTGGCGCATTCGGCGTCGCAAGATGACGAGAGGTCTTTGGTAACGTAGGCCTAGTGTCCGTCTTCGATGAGACTGATGAGCCGCCTGAAGTAGATCTGACCAATTCGGAGCGGTCGCGCCTCCCGGTTCCAGAGAGCGACACCTCTCCCGGGGGGGACGGAGCACCGGACGGTGACGACTCGTCGACGGTCTCCGGTGACATCGCGCGATCAACGGCGTCGCTCACCATGCGTCGATTCGGACTGATCGGCATCTCGTTCATCTCGACGCTGTTCATCACTCGAAAGCTGGGTCCCAGTGGTTACGGAGCCCTCCAATCGGGCCTGGCCACCTGGGGCATCATCGTCGCACTCTGCGACTTTGGCGTCTCATTGGCTCTGAGTCGAGAGATGGCGAAGGATCCTGCGAGCCAACCTTCGCTCCTGCGCGCCACGTATTGGGTGCAGGGTGCGTGGTCGGTGCTCCTTACCCTGGTCATGGTCGTGGTGGCACTCCTCACCGGCGGATCATTCTCTCAGCACTCCGAGATTCTGCTGGTCCTCGCCCCGAGCGTCCTCGTGACGGCCTTCTCGTCCGGTCGCAACCTCTTCTTGGTCCGCTACGAGATGGGCTACGTGGTGATGGTCGACCTCGTGACGACCTCGATCCAGGTTGCCGTGATGATCGCGGTGGCGATGCTGGGCTACGGTCCCGTCGCAGTTGCAGCGGTCATCTCGGCCGGCACGATCGTCAGCTCGATATGGATCGGCATCGCCGCCCATCGCAAGGCTGGGGCGTTCCACATCTGGCGGCACTCGGCTCGACGGTTGGTCAAGGCTGCAGCACCCCTCGGGGTCATGGGGATCCTCTCTCGGATCTATCTGAGCATCGACCTCGTGATCCTTGGCTTCATGCGGACCGGCCTTGCGGTCGGAAACTATGCAGTGGCAGTCAAGATCGCCACACTGGCCAATACAGTTCCAGGACTCCTGGTCGCGGCAGCGCTCCCCGGGATGTCGTCGAACATCGATGACGAGAATGAGGTCTCCGCTCTGCTCAGTCGGCTCTCCCACTGGTTGTGCGCCTTCGTGGTGCCGATGTTCATCGCTGTCGCCGTCTACTCGCACCAAATCACGCTCCTGGTCGTGGGCAGGAAGTACACGACTGCGGCTGAACTCGTCGCCATCTTGTCGATCGCGTGCCTCGTGGGGACCCTGAGCCAACTTCTCAGCATCCCGCTGGTCGCATCCGTTCGCATGCGACCGCTGATGGTGCAGAACTCGATCGCGGTGATCTTCAACGTCGGCCTCAACGTCGCGTTGATCCCAGTCTTCGGAGCCGTGGCGTGTGCATGGTTGACCGTCGGGACCGAGCTGATCGTTTGCTCCGGTGCCGTCTGGACGGTGTTCCACACGATGGGAGTCCGCTTTGCTCTCGGAAAGAGCCCTCGGTGCCTGCTCGTGTCGACGGTGGCAGGAATCGCGGCTGCAGCGCTGCTCCCGATCAGCCTGGCCCTGAGCCTCGCCGTCTCAGCCGTCGTATTCATCGGTGGGTTGCTGATCCTTGGTTGCTGGCCGGAGGAGTTCCATCCGCTGGCTCTCGTCACGGGTAAGGCCCGATGAGGATCGCACTCGTCATGCCGGCGCCGACCATGGGCGGCGTCTACTCCCACGTGCGCGTGTTGGCGATCGGACTGGCCGAGCGTGGTCATGACGTCACCGTGTTCGCCGACGTGAGCCTTGTGGACCGCCTCAGACTTGACCTTGAGGCCTCAGCCGTCTCGATTGGCCTCATCGATGAGTCGCCGACTGCAGCCTGCGACGTCTGGCACCTCCACCTCCACGACTCATTCGGAACCCGATCGCTCGTTCTTCATGCTCGACGAGTCATTCGAAGAGGGACTCGAACGATCATCCTCGACGAGCACCTCCCTCGAACGGCTCGGTCCGATGCATCCCTGGAGTGGGACCCCCACCTTCCGCCGGGGAGGAAGAAGCCCTTCGCGAGACAGGCCAAGTCGTTGCTCAAGTGGCTGCAGTTCCTGATGGCCCGAAGGGTCGTGGTGCACTCAGAGGCCTCGCGTCGCTTCCTCGAGTGTCGCTACGCCATGAACACCTCGAAGGTCGTCGTGGTTCCGCTGGGGGTGCGGGAGCCCCCAGAGCTCGCACCTCTGCCTCCGAGCGACGCACTGCGGGTTCTCGTGCTTGCCGTGGTCAGCGCTCGGAAGGGTCAAGATGTCCTCATCGAGGCGACGCGGTTCGCACGGACGAGCTGGGAGGTGACGATGGTCGGAGATGGCCCGCAGGTGGTGGAGTTCAAGGCGCTGGCGGCCACCCGCGCACTGCAGCCTGTCACGTTCAGTGGCGCCACCGAGGATGGCTTGGCTGCGATCGCAGCATGTGATGTGCTCTGCGTTCCGTCCCGATCGGATGCCTCGTCGATCTCTGGCATCGAAGCGATGATGGCAGGGCGGCCCGTTGTTGGCTCGGACGTCGATGGAGTGCCCGAGTTGATCGTTGACGGGGAGACTGGGCTCGTCGTTCCCCCGGATGACCCAGAGGCGCTCGCGAGTGCACTTGATTCGCTTGCAGATCCAAACATTCGGGCGGCGATGGGTGCTCGGGCGAGGACCGTTGCGCGAGTTCGATACTCGATCGATCGCATGGTGGCGCAGACGTTGGCGATCTACGAGGAGGTGGCACGCCATGGCTGAAGCTCGAACACTTCACGTCACCCCGACGTTCTTCGGCGAGGGTGGGGTCTACGGTGGCGGTGAGCGGTTCCCTCACCAGCTGGCGAAGGCCTTGGCGCCAAAGATCCCCACGTCGCTCCTCGGGTTCGGGACGCACGCCGAGAGGAGGCGCATCGGTGATCTTGAAGTCATCACCGCCCCGCTCCGCGGTCGGTATCGCGGCAACCCCATCAACCCCATCAACCCCTACTCCGAGGTCTATGTGCAAGAGCTGTGGCGGGCCGAGCGTGTCCACGCCCATCAGCTCGACACCTTCGTCACGACCCAGGCGCTGATCGCCGGCCGGTTCCGAGGCATCGACATTTTCGCTACGGATCATGGGGCCTGTGCGCCGAACCTTCGCGCTCGGTTTCGGCTCGACCCCTACCTGACCAAGCACCTTGCTGTCAGCGAGTTCTCCATCAGCATCCAACCCACGTTTGCTGATCGCTCAGTTCCCATCTTCGCGGGGGTCGACGTTGAGCAGTTCACGCCCGGCTCGGCTCCCCGGGAGCGGGCGGTGATGTTCTTGGGGCGGATCATGCCGCACAAGGGGATCGACGTGTTGATTCGCGCCATGCCCGCCGACGTGCCACTCCGGGTGTATGGCCGCGCCTACGACACGGCCTACGAGCAGCACCTTCGAGAGCTTGGTGCGCAGAAGGACGTCACGTTCGTCACCTCCGCCACCGATGCGGAGATCCTCGATGGCCTGCAGCGAGCACGGATCTCGGTGCTCCCCACACTCGCTGGCGACCTGTCGAGCGTGCCCCCACCTCGCTCCGAGCTCTTCGGGATCGCACTCGCCGAAGCGATGGCCTGCGGGACGCCGGTGATCGCCACGAGGGTTGGCGGGATGCCCGAGGTCGTGGCCCATGGGGATGCCGGGCTCTTGGTGGCCTCGGGCTCCGTCGAGGAGCTCGCGGATGCGATCCGTCGTCTGCTCGCCGATGACCTGCTCCATGCGGAGCTGAGCGCCGCCGGGGTTGAGCGGGTTCGCACGATGTTCACCTGGGATGCGGTGGCCGATCGATGCATCGAGGCCTATGGGCTCTAAGGACTGATGATCGTGGTGATGACGAGGCACGATTCGCGGCCCTTAGCCCCGATAGTTCACGAGAAGTCCGTGACGCCGCTCGAAGTCATGGCGACGATCGTCTGAGCGATCGCATCGACCATTGCCCATTCGGATCGGACGCGAGGGGCTCCGTGTCGTCGAAAACAGGGGTCGTCTGAGACCACCGACCCGCTTCGGGGCGCGCCTGACCAAGCCGACGGGCATCTCGAGGGGATCGAGCGTGGTGCTCAGGTGATCAGGTCGATGCGCTTGTAAGCGTCGAGGATCACCTCTGTGGTCGGCCAGCCGTCGATGACGCGCACGATGCGTCGGCGAGCGCTTCGGATCAGACGACCCGGTGCGTGGAAGATCCCCCAGCGCAGCGCCTTCGGGCGCGCCTGCTGCCAGGATCCTTCGAGGCACACGAGCTGGAACCAGCGGACGAGATCAGCACTCAGCATCACCGCGAACATCCACGCCTCGTTGGCAGCGAGTTTGGTGAACGGAAAGCGGCAGAGCCCTGAGTCCTTCAAGCGCTGGATGTGGCTTTCCACGTGGGCGTGGGCCCGCATGGTGAGATCGAGCTGCCTCGGGTCGCCGTCTTGGTCGGTGTAGAAGCCCCAGTAGCGGAAGTCGAGCGAGGGGAACAGGCTCCGTTGGGCACCTGGGTGGAGGGGCTCTTTGCGGACGATGAACCTGGTGCGATCGGGAAGACCCGAGGTGTCGATGAGCGAGGTGAGCTCAGCGACCATCGCACCATCTCGGATCTCTCCGTCTTTGGTGACCGCCTCGAGCCAGACGCCGTCGACACCCTCGGCGTCTGAGATCGCTTGGTGGAGCTGGGCATTCGAGCGTGCGGTGACGAAGAACCCGACGTTGCGCTCCCGGCACGCCGAGAGAAAGCCGGTCGTGGCTCCGGCCGAGTCGGCGCGCACGATCACCGAGCGATGGGCGAGCTCGGTCACGTCACCGGTTCGGTGACCGACTCGGATCACGTCTGGGAGCTGGCGAATCGCATCGTCCAAGACCGTGACGTGATCAGCGACGGTGTTCGCTCCGGCGTTGCCCGGGCGAAGGACCCCAGAGAGTGCCTCGCCGGTGGCATCAGCGAAGCAGAGCATCGGATGGAAGCCGTAGCCACCCTTGTAGTGCGGGGCGGCGCCCTCCTTGTTCTCGGAGTGGATCTCGACGAGCGAGGCGTCGATGTCGAGGACAACCGGGTCTTCTCCTTTGAGCAGGCCGGCCTGGTCCCAGACCTGCTCGCGGACCCCGGCCAGCGAAGCGCTGAGGTCCTTGCGCGTCGAGGCCCCGATCTCGTGGAAGGTGCGGAACACCGTCGTGTCCGAGGGGACCGACCCGAACAGGTCTCCCTGGAGGCGCAGGTGCTCGATGTCCGCACAGCTCTCTCCGCCGCCGGCGAGCATCAGGGACATCTGAACGAGCACCTTGCCCCGGTCGTGCAGCGGCATTCGTTCGCCACGCGAGGGGATCTTCGCCGAGAGCAATGCACCGAGCCCCAACCGGTCGGCAAAGCTCCCAAGAGCGTGGAGCCCGACGTGGGCCACGACGCCTGATCCACCGGATTCCACACGGACGCGATTCGTGGCGGTAGCGTTCACTTTGGAAGTGCCCTTCTGTTCGGGGTTGCTGTGGTGTGAAGAGCCAACAGTCTCCCTGATGGGAAGGGCTTTTCCGCGGACGCGCGCAGGTCAGGTCACGAGGGCTCGTGAACTATCGGGGTTAGGCTGTCGTTATGCGCTCGACATATTCAGGAAATGGGGCCCTTGGCGTCGTAGCGCTCGTCCTCACCCTTGTCATCGGTGGACTGTGGGTTGGTGGTCCGGCTCCGACACGTGCCGGTGCGACGGTCCTTGAGAACAACGGCGCAGATGGGCGCAACGCATGGGACAACCACGAGACGACGCTGACGCCGTCGGTGATCACTTCGGGTTCGTTCGGACAGATCTTCGCCACCCATCTCGAGGGGGCGATCATGGGTCAACCAGTCGTCGTCAATGGGATGCTCGTGGTCGGGACGGAAGATGATCGGATCTATGGGATGAACCCGGCGACGGGCGCAGTGGTGTGGTCTCGGATCGTGGGAACGCCGATCCAAGAGGCCACGCAGCAGGGATGCAACGACATCCCGATCGCCGGGATCACCGCCAGTCCGGTGGTGGACCCCGCCACGGGGGCGGTGTACTTCATGGCCAAGTCCTACACGGACTCGTCAAGCTCACAGATTGCCTTTCAGCTCCACAAGATCGATCCAGCCACTGGGGCGGAGTACCCAGGTTTCCCGTCGACACTGGGGGGCGTCGCCGACAATGACGCGTCCGTGACGTTCGACGGCACCTACGCCACGCAGAGGACCGGGCTCCTCCTAAACCAAGGGGTCGTCTACGCGGGGTTCGCCTCGGTCTGCGATATCGGGAACTTCAGAGGGTGGGTCATCGGGGTGAATGGGACGACGGGCGCACCGACCGCTCGTTTCGTGACCGAAGTCGGCGATGGATCGGGAGCGGGGGTCTGGCAGTCAGGATCTGGGATCTCCTCCGATGGTCCGGGCCAGCTGTTGCTGTCGACGGGCAATGGGTCGACGCCGACCGTGGGCACGGTGGGGAGCAGTCCCCCGGGGGCGCTGGGGCAATCAATCATCCGACTTTCCGTCCAGCCAGATGGCACCCTGAAGCCGGTGGACTTCTTCACGCCGATCGATGGCCCTGCGCTCAACGTTGTCGATGGTGACGTCGGCTCCGGAGGGCCCATTGTGCTGCCGAGTTCGTTCCAGACGCCCTCGGTCAAGGAGATTGTCGCCGCCGGCGGGAAGGGGGGCTATGTCTACCTGATGAACGGGAAGAACCTCGGTGGCATGGGGACCGGACCGAACGGCAGCGACAACAACCTTGAGACGCTCGGCCCGCTTGGGGCAATGTATGGCGATCCGGTGGCGTGGTCGGGCGGAGGTGGCTATCTCTACGCCTCCACGAGCCTCCCCGGCTTCGATCAGGGAGGGGCAGGTCCCTCCCTGGCCGTGTACAAGTGGGGGACCACGCCGTCGGGGGCACCGTCGATGACGCTGGTCGGCTCCGCTCGCGAACAGCCAGGGTTCGGGACGAGCTCGCCGGTGCTGTCATCGAATGGAACTGCGACGAGCTCGGGGATCCTCTGGCAGACGTGGCAGCCGATCGCTGGCGGTAACGAGGAGCTGCGCGCCTTCAATCCGATCCCGGTGAACGGGCAACTCCAAGAGCTCTGGTCTGCGCCCGTCGGATCGCTCTCGAAGTTCTTGGATCCGGTCATCGATCAAGGGCATGTCTATGTCGGTTCGGGCGACGGGACCCTCTACGGCTTCGGGGTCGCCGCGCCCGCCCCGCTCGCCGCCATCTCGACGGCGATCGCACCGACGCCGGCCAAGACAAGCCGTAGCTCGACCGTCACCCTTCGAGCGACGACGGCCGTGACTGTGACCTCGGAAGCTGTCGCGCCCGGCTCCTTCTCCGTAAAGCCGATCACCTCGCCGATATCGCTCCGACCAGGAGCAACCCTCTCGATCCCCGTCGTGTTCGCTCCATCCACCAACGGCTCGATCTCGACGACCTTGACGATTGGACTCAATGGCTTCGGAAGCCTGACCTTCCCCCTGCACTCGTTCGGGATCTTCCCAGGCCCACATCTGACCCTCTCGAGCGAGATCTTGGTGTTCGGCCCAGGAAGCCTCTCGGGGAGTCCGGTCACCGCGGCAGTCTCAGTCCAGAACGTCGGTAGCACCGCCGCCACCCTCTCGGGCGCTACGAGCCCATCGGCACCCTTCTCGGTGACAGGCACCTATGCGGGCACGGTTCTCCAGCCTGGAGCATCGACCGTCGTCTCGTTCGCCATGTCGACAGCATCGACGGGGCACTTCACCTCGATGGCGTCGATCACTACCTCGACCCAGGCCGTCTCGGTCTCGCTGGTGGGAGACGTGGGGCAGCCGGCCATCGTCACGGTCTCGCCTGCGATGATCAACTTCGGGCGGGTTCCGGTCGGCCAGTCAGCTGTGAGAACGCTGACGCTCACAAACACCGGAGCAACCCCCGCTAACTGGGCTGCCTCGATTCCCTTCCTTTTCTCGACGCAATTCTACTACTCGATCGTCGGGACGGAACCTCCGAGCTTGATCCCTGGCAGGGCCGTCGAGACGGTGAAGCTCCGCTATACACCCCAGGACGTCGAGAGCGACCCAGGTGAGATCACGGTCAACGTCAATGACGGGTTCGTCCCTCGGGTGGTCTGGCTGTCTGGCTCGGGGATCGCGCCCCACCACCTCGTGGTGAACGCCGAGAGCATCAACGTGAACCCCGGGAGCACGATCGCCTGGGTCCCCGTGGACGTCTCCCCGGTCCCCCAGGTGCAGGTCCCCTTCACCGTGGCCACCTCAGACGGCAGCGCTACCGCCTCGAGCGGCGCCTACAAGGCGATACCGTCGCAGAGCTTTGTGATGGAGCCCGGGTTCGGTCGCATCTATGTTCCGGTTGCGGTCAATACGGCGAAGGGGGGAGGCGGGAGCTTCACGGTGCGGGTGACTGCCGCCACGGGCGCGACGACCGGTGAGGCGGCGACCGTCTCGTTCCGGCCGTCCGCATCGGCAGATGTGTCGTACGTCACGGTCGATCCCGCGGAGTTCGTCACCAACCAGGTCGAGGATCAGGTCGTTGAGGTCCCCGTCACCGTGTCGCCGATCTTGAGTGCGCCCGTGACCTGTCACGTCACGACGAGCGACGGGACCGCAAGCGCAGCGAACGGGGACTACGTGGCGCTCACCGATGCCACGGTGCAGATCCCCGCGACTGGGAGAGGGACGATCCCAATCGTCGTGAAAGCATCGCAGGGCCTCTTCGATGAGCGTGTCCTGACCGTCACCCTGACGGGCTGCTCGGGTGATGGGTCGATCTCGATCGTTCGCCCCACCGCATCGGTGACGCTCCTCGGGCTCAATGGGCAACCGTCGACGGATGAGATCCAGGTCCAGAAGGAGGTCATCGACGCACCCGCCATTGGACAGGCCGCCACGGGAACGGTCATCGTTCGGAACGTCGGTGGGACCGCCTTGACCCTCTACCAGGGTGCTCCGATCGCTGATGCTCGATTCGCGCTGCTCACCCCGCTCGGCAGCGGCGTCGTGATCCAGCCCGGCGGGACGCTCTCACTGAGCTTCAGCTACACGCCGACGTCCCGGGCGATGGCCCGTTCGAACTTCACCCTCACCACCTCAACGGACTCCGGGCCGTTCAACCTCAACCTCATCGGGCAGACCGGATGACCCACTCTCTCTGGAGATGTGCCGGGGAAAGGTCAGGACGATGGAGAGCCCGCCGCCCTCCCTGCTGAGCGCGCGAGCCGACCCGTGCGCCTGCTGGCACACTGCGGACACGATGGAGAGCCCGAGACCGGACCCGGCGCCGGTCCGTGACGGATCCACCTGAAAGAAGCGGTCGAAGATGAAGGGGAGATCGCTCTCCGGGATGCCGGGGCCCCGATCGTTGACCGTCAGGGTGCAGTGCTGTTCCGACACGCGAACGCCGACCTCGACCGGGCTACCACCAGGGGTGTACCGCAGCGCGTTTGCGAGGAGGTTGGCGACGGCCTGACGGAGATGGTCCTCGATGCCTTCGACGATCGCAGGTCGCGGCGCATCCAAGGTGATGGGACGGTCAGGAGCCGAGGCGGTGGCGTCGGAGCAGGCATCGGCGGCGATCACCGCGAGATCGACGGCGACGAGAGGCTCGTCCCGCACCTCATCGAGCCGGGCCAGCATCAAGAGGTCATCGACGAGCCGGGCCATTCGCGCCGCCTCTGCCTCGATGCGGTTGGCTGCGAGCGCGGGATCGATGGCGCTCGTGCCGCCCAGCCGGAGGATCTCGGCGAATCCAGCGATCGACGTCAGCGGCGTCCTCAGCTCGTGCGAGGCATCGGCGAGGAACTGGCGGAGCTTGTGCTCGACCGCCTCTCGCTCGGTGAATGAGGCCTCGATCTCGTCGAGCATCGTGTTGAGTGCCTGGCGGAGCTGATCGAGCTCGCGCGCCGAGGTCTCGACCTCGACGCGTCGCGAGAGGTCACCAGCGGCGATCGCAGTCGCAGTCGAGGCCATCGACTCGAGCGGGCGGAGCGACGTCGTGATGATGAGGAAGGACGCAGCGGAGACCACGAGCAGTAACCCGAGGCCGACCAGGACCTCGATGGTGATGAGTCGAGCCAGGGAGGCGTCGAGATCAGACGTCGAGACAGCAACCACGGTCGTGGTACCGCCCGGCGACGGCGTGGCGGTCAGTCGCCATGATGCCGTGCCTGACGCAGCCGGCACGGTGACCACTGCACCATTGGTGGGGAGTGTGGCAGGGACTGCAGGCTTGCCAGTGTTCGACGAGGCCACGGCCACGGCCAGGACCTTCCCCGATGGGCTGATCAGCTCGCCCCAGGTTCCAGGCGGGATGAACAGCGATGGGTCATGGCCGCCGCTGGCGGCCGACGGTCCATCAGGTCCCGGACTTGTTCGAGACCCGATCGACGGGTTGCCCCCGGATGGGCCAGGGTGGTCCGAGAGACCCGCTTGTGCGAGCAGGTGGGTCGCAAGGAGAGGCGTCGCAGCGTGGAGCTGCGCATCGAGGCGATCGGAGAGCGTTCTGCTGTAGAGCGAAGTGGTGACCAAGCCGAAGCCGCAGAGACCGATTGCGAACAAGATAGCCAGCGCCAGCAGGAGGCGGACGCGAACGGTCATCCTGCGTGGGCGGTGGCGTGTGTGCGTTCCCTCTCCACGGGCGGGTGCGTCGGTCATCTGCGAGGGAGCCTTCGTGGTGATCGGGGGGGAGGCGACCCACTGGTCGAGGCGTCGATGCTCCCGAGGGATCGGAAGTCGACCGCTTCTTGCGCGCATGCCCAGGCGATCACGGTGATGTCATCGGCTCTCATCCTGCCATCTTCATTCGTTCGGCTGAGACTGCACTGGGTGAATGCTTGAGAGATGAATAGAAGAGTTCGACCACCCTCCGCGAACTAGCTACGAGGCCGCCAGGCCTCGCCGTGGCCGCCGGGCGCGAAGCGCCCTGCGGATCACGCACTCGCTGATCTCAGAATCAGGAAGATCCGTCCGCTCTAGAAAATTGACCGGGAACTCCAAGAAATCCTGTCCGATCTGGCCGATTTCGGTGGCCTCCTAGTGGAGGGCAAAACGTTTGCCCCCAGAAGGAGCCATCATGCGACTGCCCATCGACACCTCTGCGATCAAGTTCGCAGCTGCCGGACCGGCTGAGCCTGTCCTCGACTTCGCCACCAAGGCGCCGAGGACGGACGAGAACGGCGTGCCGCTGTACTCGGTGCCGGTCTTCGCTGCAGGAAGTGGAGTTAAGGACTCGATCACGATCAAGGTGGTCGGCGAGGTCAAGGGCCTCTCCGAGTTCACCCAGGTCAAGATCATGGGCCTTCTCGCCCAGACCTGGGAAGTCGGCGACAACCACGGGGTCAGCTTCCGGGCCGAGCGCATCGAGGTGCTCAAGCCGGCTGCCAGCTGATGCTGGCAAAGGTGATTCTGGTCCTGGTCATCATCACGCTGGCCCAGTTCCTCATCCTCTGGACGCTCACCCACCTCGGCATCGTGCTGCTCGGTGCGGCGGGCTGGTGGATCTGGAGCCAGAAGGTGATCCGTTCCAATGGCTAGGACTCGAGTCACCAGTTCTGCTCGTCGCCCCTGGATCTCGCTCGGGATCCGGGGGTGGCGGGTCGAGCTCGGACTCTTCGCGATCAGCTTCCTCGTCCTGCTCGCCGCTGATCTCATCGACCCGTGGGGGCCGTACTTCATCCTGGGGTGTGTCGGCGTGGTCCTGTGGCGACGCCCCGATCTGCGGCGCCGATACGAAGTCGGCGTCATCGAGCGCCGCAACGCACATCGCGTCGCTCTCGCCCTCGAGGCCTGCGAGATACTCGGGCGGGCCGGCACGGCCCCCGCTGTTCTGAGTGCCGAGGTCACGCAGGTCGGCCTTCGCTATCAGCTGCGACTCCCGCCTGGACTCCACGTTGAGCTGCTCGAGGCTGCAGCACCGGTCCTCGCTGCTGCACTGAGCGCCCGCAAGGTGCTCGTCAGCTCCCACGTGGAGGACGCCGGCCTCGTCACCGTGACCGAGGTGATCGCTGACCCTCTTCCGGAGGTCATCGCCTCTCCACTGGTCGTCGCCGACAGTGTTGATCTCTGGCAGCCCATCCCCTTCGGGATGGCGGAAGACGGCCATGCCGTGTCCCTCCAGCTCGTCGAGCACAACCTGCTCCTGGGAGGAGAGCCAGGGGCGGGGAAGTCCGTGGCCCTGTCGTCGATCGTGGCTGCAGCGGCCCTCGACCCGACGGTCTCGCTGTCGCTCTTCGATGCGAAGCTCGTCGAGCTTGCTCCGTGGCGTCATGCTGCCGACCACTTCGTCGGGACCGACGTCGACCAGGGGATCGAGGTCCTCGAGCACCTTCGTTCAGCGATGGAGGTCCGCTACGAGCTCCTCCTTGATTCAGGTGCTCGAAAACTGTCGAAGGATTCTGACTTCGGTCTCCACGTCGTCGTGATCGACGAGCTGGCGCTCTACCTCCGTGGCGGGACTAAGGCCCAGCGAGATCGATTCGCAGAACTGCTTCGAGACTTGATCGCTCGAGGTCGAGCGGCGGGGATCATCGTGGTCGCGGCGACCCAGAAGCCCAGCCATGACGTGGTTCCGACCTCGATCCGGGACCTCTTCTCTTACCGGCTTGCCATGCGCTGCAGCTCGAACGATGCATCGGACACGATCCTTGGGCAGGGCTGGGCCTCGAGAGACTTCTCTGCGGCATCGATCGCCCCAGCCAATCGAGGTGTCGGCTACCTCCTGGCCGAAGGCGGCGTCCCGATGCTGATCAAGACGCCGCATCTTTCCGACGCTGAGATCGCGGTGGTCGCACGTCGTGCAGCTAGCGGGAGACCGTTGTGAACACTGCTGAGCGCCAGGCGATGCTCGAGGAGGTTCGGCTCGCCTCGAGCTGCTCGCATCCAATCCGGCTGCGAGGGTCGATGGTCGATCTGGAGACCGGCGAGCTCTCGACCCGGCTCCTGCGGGTCGCCTGCAAGGACCGTCGAGAAGCACTGTGCCCGGCGTGCTCGTCGCTCTACAAGGCGGACGCCTGGATCCTCATCGCTGCCGGGATGTTCGGGGGGAAGGGCATCGATGAGTCCGTGGTCGAACACCCAAAGCTGTTCGTCACGCTGACCGCCCCGTCGTTCGGCCAGGTCCACACCCTCCGTCCCGATGGCTCGTGCCACAGCACGCGCTCGAAGCGTCAATGTTCGCATGGGAGCACTCTGCGGTGCCTCGCACGCCACGTTCGCGAAGACAGTGCGTTGGGCAACCCTCTGTGCCCCGACTGCTTTGACTATCGGGGTGCCGTGCTCTGGAATGCGCAGGCATCGCGGCTGTTCTCCGAGACTATTCGCCAGCTCAAGCGGCGGCTTGCTCGTCGATCGGGGACTCCGAGGAGCAGGCTCAACTCGCTGGCGCGTATCAACTACATGAAGGTCGCAGAGGTCCAGCGACGGGGCCTCATCCACTTCCATGCTGTCGTCCGGGCTGATGGGCCTGACCACGCTTCCTCGGGTCCTCCCGACTGGCTCGGTGCGGAGGAGATCGCCCGGGAGCTCCACGTCTTGATCCCCGACATGGCAGTGCGCGGCGTCGACGGTAGCGAGCTGCGGTGGGGGAGACAGTTCGACGTCTCGATCCTCGACGCAAGCGATGAGGATCCTGTTCGCGTCGGGAGCTACCTGGCGAAGTACTCCGTCAAGACCACCGATGGATCACGGCACTTCGCTCGGCGATTCGACGATCGGGGGCAAATCCTGAGATTGCCGACCAATGAGCACCGGCGACAGCTGGCGCTGACCGCCTGGGACCTCGGCCGGGATCCCGAGCTTCGAGCGCTGAGGCTCCGGCTCCACGCCCACGCCTTCGGCTTCACCGGCCAGCTCATCACCAAGTCTCGGGGCTTCACGAGTACCTTCAGCGAACTCCGGGCCGCTCGATCGGCCTACATGGCTCGGTCGAACACCCACCTGGTGGTCTCGGACTCCTTCCGGTACCTCGGTCGGGGCTATGACGACCCTCGATCGGTCGAGCTCGCCGAGGTCTTCTTCGCCATGGACTCCGAGCTCCGGGCTGAGCGTGCGCAGGCCCGACGGAAGGCTGTCGAGGCGTCCGGCGACCTCATGTGAGGTGGCCAGGCAGGTTCACGACGAGCCGTTTGAGATGCCCCCGTCACAAGATCCCAAGAAATTCTTTCCCTGAAAACACTGGGGTTCCAGCCCCTATGAGGCGTTCTCGGAGCCTTCGCATGAGCGCACAGTCGTCTCCTGCTGGCATGCACCACACACCAGCACCCATGACCCTGTACGCCCACGACCTCGAGGCCAGCTCGCTCGGCTCGAGATCCCGGTCTCTCATGGAGGTGATCCGGTCCACCGGGCTCTCGACGCTCGATGCCAGACGGCCGATCGATCTCGGACGGGCCCTCCAGGCCGACGACCCTGAGACCGACAGTCTCGTCGGCGAGTACCTCGTGGTAGCGGTCCACGAGCCCCAGCTCATCAGCCTCGTGATGGTGGCCACCACGCCCCAGGTGGCCAGCGCCATCCGGAGAGGCTGTGGCTTCCGGGTCAGCGAGGACCTGGCCAACGAGGTCTGCGCCCAGCTCCTCGAGCTGCTCATCGAACTGCCGAGCCTCCCTCGGCCGCGGCAGGCCAGACCGACCGGCTCGGCTCGGCTCGGCTCGGCGGAATATCGGATGGCCAATCGGGCACAGGGTGGCCCAGGTGCCGCTGATCGTGTTCGATAGCGATCACGCCCACGAGTCGCTCGGATTGGCGCAAGCGCTTCGCGTATCGCGCAGCTTTTGGCCATGCCGAGATCTCCCCGTTCGAGGCTGCGGATCCGGATCGCCGAGCGCGAATCCCTCATCTCGATTCGCTGCGATTTGAGTACTCGCTGCTGGGGATCGCAATCGCACCCCTCGTGCAAGCCAGCCTGACGGGGATTGCCAACGTGGTTCATCTCGAAACGAACGGGCTCATGGGCCAACAGGCTCGGCGAGATCCCGGCGGCGCCTGAGAATTCTCTCGCAACGAGTTCGATGCACATTCGACCTGGAGAGCGAACAGCGAGCGTTGTCGCTCCGCTCGGTCCACATCTCCGGATCCTGGCCAGCTGAGGAAGCTCACGGCATCAGCGAACTTCGCCCTGAAGCGGCCACTGGACCCATCTACGGCCCAGAGCACGAACAAAGTATGTAGACGAAGAGGGCGGTGCCAGGGATCGAGAGACGTTTGATGATCAAGAGGATTCTTGTGGGGGGCGCCATCGGTGTCGGAAATCTTGTCGAACTTGGCGTCGCCCCACGTCGAGCGACGCGGCGACCTTCAACAGCACGAGCACGAGCATGTGCGGCGGGGCAGGAACGTTTCAGCAGGCTCTGAAGGATGCGAACACCAGCCATGGCCCCGACGCGATCTTGTTCGCTCATGGCCCGAAGGTCGACGCGTGGACCTGCGACTCGCTCCCGGCGCCGATCTTCGTTGGAGGGAAGAAGCAGAAGTTGATGCCCTTCAAGACCTTGCGAAGCGGCAGTTGGAAGCGGCAAAGCTCGCGCATGGCGAGGAGAATTTGCTGTCTCATGTTCGCAGTCCCCCCAGAGACCCGTGTCCGCCGAGGAACTGAGGGTCCGAACCATTACCTCACTTGCCAAAGGCTCAGGCCTGCGCTGCGGGTAGCCCGCTCTAAATCGTGCTGTCGATAACGGCGGTGAGGGCTGTCGCGACAACCGACGGATCGATGTACATGGGTTTGCTCTTTGGGGATCGAACCCCCCGCTTCATTCGACCGCGAATCGCATAGTGATCGCTACCAGCTGCGGCCAGGATCGCAGAGACGCCCGAGCTGTGCAGCCAACCCTCGTGATAGAACTCGAATGTAGTGACCTTGGGGGAGAAAATGGCATTCACGAACGCCGAACCGTGAGGTCCGGCGATGATCCGAGCTTCGCTCCCAAGCAGTTGGAGCTCTGAATAGGTCATAGCGCCGCAGTCGATCCTCTCAAATCCATGCGCCGCGAAGATGGGCCAGACCTCCGCCTCGTTGGCCACTCCCCGGACTCGTCGAGAGAAGTAGAGCCTCCGCACGGGATCGCTGCGCTGCTCCTGGGGACCGATTCGATCCCGCAACCAGTCGACGAGGTACGGCGTGGGGAAACCGTGTGGCGAGAGCGACTGGGCCCACACCATCTCAGCGGCCCGCGCACGCTGTCCATCGAAGGGGACCCGGATCTCTTCGGTGATGCCGAGCCGATCCAACGTCCTTTGTTGGAAGTCGGAGAGGTTCGCCGGCACGAGATAGCCATCGAAGTGCAGTCCCGTCGCCTCGAAGGCTCCGAGGCGAGGGATGCAGTCCGTCAACCAATGGTAGAAGCCGCCGTACCACTCAGAGATCAATGACCCGATTCGACCGTCGATGAGTGAGATTCCCCACTCGAAGTGGACACGGTGGTTATGCGGCGATGGCCGACTGATCGAACGATAGCTCGAAGGCCAAAGGGCTGAGGTTGCCGATCTTGGAGTAACGGCGGGTCTCGTTGTAGAAGGCCATGTAGCCCTCGATTCCAGCTCGGAGCTCGTCCATGGTGGCGAAGGCGTGGCGGTAGAAGTACTCGTGCTTGAAGATCGACCAGAAGCTCTCGGCACTGGCGTGGTCGTAGCAAGATCCGGTTCTGCCCATCGAGCGCACGATGCCGAGTTGCTCACAGAGACTGGCGACGCCGGCATCGGTAAATTGGCTGCCCCGGTCGGTGTGGAAGATGGTCCCGACGCAGCTGAACTGTCGGGTGAGGGCCGCGTCACGCAACGCCTCTTCGACGATCTCTGCCCGCATGTGGTCGGCCAGCGTCCAGCCGAGCACCCGGCCGGAGTGCTCATCTCGGATGGCACACAGGTAGGCCTCGCCGCTGCCGACGGTCATGTACGTGATATCGCTCGTCCAGACCAGATCAAGGGCCCCCTGGTCGAACTGGCGGTTGACCAGGTCAGGGGGGTACTTGGCCGAGCGGTCCGGCGTGGTCGTGACCTTGAACAGCCTCGGACACACGCCGTGGATCCCGAGGGCAGCCATGCGGGCCGCCACGGTGTTGATGCAGACCGCCACACCATCTTCGTGCAGGTCCTTGATGATCCTCGGGGAGCCGTAGGTGCCGTGGCTGGCCACATGGGAAGCCAGGATCCGCTCGTCGAGGTCACAACGGCGCTGCTCGGCGACTGTCGGCTCTTCCCTGGCCCTGTCCGCCCGCCACTTGTAGAACCCAGACCGGGAGACCTCGAGCAACCTGGCCATGCGTGAGACCTCGTGGTTCGCGCACTCCGCCTCCATCAACGAGAACCGTTCGTCTTTGGAGGATTCGAAGCGAAGTACGCGGCTGCTTTTCCCAGGAAGGCCAGGTCCTTGTCCTGCTCGCTGACCTGACGGCGCAGCCGGACCAGCTCCGCCCGTTCCGCCGTGCTCAACGGCTCGTTGCTCGTGCCGGACAGTGCCTCGATCCTGCGCCGCTCATTGCGGACCCAGGTGCTGAGGGAACTCTCGAGGACCGAGAGCTCACGGGCGACCTCTCGAACCGTTCGGTCCGAGTCGATCACTCGATGGGCCGCCTCGGTCTTGTACTCGAGGGTGAACTTCCTTCTTGTGACTGCCATGGGGACATCCTTCCAGCCGCCTCATCGAGGCGACATGTTGGGTGTCCACTTTCCCTGGGGAATCTCA
>Ga0118677_10003085_pt1 | contig 32251 bp, 35 predicted proteins | sample AliMusrvi5mmetaG_FD_86154 | JGI IMG/M metagenome (GOLD analysis project Ga0118677, IMG submission 86154) | reverse complement strand
CTATCTCAACCCGCTGCGACTGGCGGAGCGGCCCGGCGCGCGCGAACTGTTCGTGACCTTTGAGGCGGCGGGCTCGGTTGGCGTTGTCGATATCGCGACGCGGAAAAAGGTCGCGGAGATTCCCACGGGCACCGCGCCGACTGGCATCGCCTTTAGTCCCGACGGGCGATTCGCCTACGTCAGCAACCGTGAAGACGACACGGTCTCAGTGATAAACGCCGCGGCGCGCAAGGTGATCGGCTCGGTGAAGACCGGCGGCGAGCCGCATGGCCTGCTCACCGACAAGGATGGAAAGCTGCTGTACGTCGCCAATACGATGTCCGGCGACATCTACGTTTACAACACTCAGAACTGGGAGCGGGTGCGGGTGCTCTCCGGCAGCCGTGGACCCTGGTCTATGGCCCTTTCCCCTGACGGCGCATCGTTGCTCGTCACCAACACCTACTCGCGCTTCGCTGAATTCCGCAAGCCGCGGGTGGCTGAAGTGACAGTGATCGACGCGGCCCGCTCTACGGTCGAGGACCGAACCATAGTTCCCGGTGCGAACCTGATGATGGGCATCGCCTGGCACCCCAGCGGCGAGTTCGCACTGACCGTGATGAACCGCACGAAGAACCTGGTCCCGATGACCCAGCTCACGCAGGGTTGGACCATCACCAACGCGCTGGCGGTTCTATGGAAAGACGGCAGCGTGGACGAGCTGCTGCTCGACGAGCCGAACCTGGGCTTCGCCGATGCCACGGACGTGGCGTTCACGCGCGACGGCAAGCACGCTCTGATGACTAGTTCGGGCACCAACCGGATCGCCGTTGTGGATACGGCAAAGTTGCTGGCCGTGGTGAAACGCGCGACCCCGGAAGAGCGCACCAAGGTGCTGCCCAATCACCTGGGCAAATCGGTGGAATTCGTACAGACCTACCTGAAAACGGGCTTGAGCCCGCGCGGTGTGGTGGCCTCGGCGGATGGGAAATGGGCTTTCGTCGCAAACTCCCTGGACGATACCCTGAGCGTCTTCGACATGACGAAGATGCAAAGTGCGGGCATTGTGGATCTGGGCGGACCGAAAGAAGTCTCCATGACCCGGCGCGGGGAGCGGGTCTTCCACAACGCAGACATCACGTTCCGGAAGCAGTTCGCCTGCCACTCGTGCCACCCGGACGGCCACGTGGACGGCATCACGTATGACGTGGAGTCGGTCGGCATTGGGATCAGTCCGGTGGACAATCGCACGCTACGCGGGATTCTAGACACAGCGCCCTTCAAATGGGCTGGGACGAACCCATCGTTGTCGCGCCAGTGCGGGCCGCGTCTCTCCGTCTTTTTCACGCGCTTGCTGCCGTTCTCGGCTGACGATCTGAAGGCGCTGGACCTTTATGTGACGACGATTCAACGCCCGCCCAACCGCTACCGGCCGCTGTGGGCGCCGCTTACGCCGGCGCAGCGCCGGGGCAAGGAAGTCTATGAGCGGAGCAGGAAGGGTAACGGTGAGGAGATCCCCGAGGATGGCCGGTGCATCAGTTGCCACCCGGCTCCTTACTACACCGATCGGCAGATGCACGATGTCGGCACGAAGCAGGCCTTCGACAAAGAGGACAAGCTGGACGTGCCGCATCTCAAGAACATTTACGATTCCGCGCCTTACCTCCACAACGGCATGGCGCATACGCTCGAAGAGATCTGGACGATTTATAACCCGTACGACAAGCACGGAGTGACCAACGATTTGACGAAGGACCAGCTCAACGACCTGATTGAGTACCTCAAAACACTATGATGCGAACAAGAACATTCCTTACCAAGTTTGCGGCGTTGGCGCCTCTCTTGGCCGCCATGCTGCTGGGGACGTGCTGGGCGCAGGCGCAGGCGACCAAGAAACTGCCGTACATCTATACGAAGTGGAAGAACTTCAGTGTTGCCGATGGGCTGCCGAGCGATCACATCTTCTCGGTGAAGGCCGACGGGGACCGGGTCTGGATCGGCACCGAAGGCGGCCTGGCGATGTACAACAAGACGACAGGGAAGATGAAGTCCTGGACCACTAAGGACGGACTCCCCTGGCCCGCCATCACAGGCATCGACATCGACAAGACCACGGGCGATGTCTGGCTGGCCCTGTTTGGCGGCGGCATCGCCCGGTTTAGCGGCGGACGCTTTGACCACTACCACCAGATGAACAGCGGCCTGGTGAACGACGTGGTCTACGGCATCGCCGTAGAGCACGACAACATCTGGGCGGCGACGACGGCGGGGTCGAGTCGGTTCAACAAGGTATCGGGCGAGTGGACGATCTTCACCGAGAAGAACGCGCCGATGGAAGAGATCTGGAATTACAACGTCAGCTACAACGGCAAGGGGACGGTGTACCTCGCCGTCTGGGGCAGCGGAGTCCTGGAATACAAGATCGCCGACGGAAGCTGGAAAGAGTACCTGGACCCCGACGGCGAGATGGAGATTGACCTCTATCGCGACGACGGCCTCGTCCATGTCATCACGACGGCGGTCGCTCCAGCGGGCGAGGGTTTCTTCGTCTCCACCTACTTTGGCGCCTCGCGTTATGACGGCCGGCACTGGCGCGGCTATTACAACATGGATTCAGGCACGCCGAGCGATTTCATGAATTCAGTGAAGGCGCGCAGCACGGATGAAGCCTGGTTTTCCACCGACAAGGGCCTGGGCGTGCTGACAGATTTCGACTCGAACACCTGGATCACCTACCGTATGGATCCTAAGACACACCACGGCAAGGCGACGGTTTACAAAGATCGCGAGGTGCTCGAAGAGGTGGAGACGGAAACCGGCATCCCGCACAACTACATCATTTACACCGAACTGGACGGAAACGACGTGTGGATCGGGACCGCCAAAGGCCTAGCCTGGGGCAAGGGCGGCGATTACTACCCGCGACTACGCGAGCGCGGTGCGGTGAGCGGGAACCTGGCGGCGGCGCCCACAGTGGTCGCCAAGGGGGGGAAGTAATCCATGCGACGCCTGTCACATTTGCTGGTCGGATTGTTTGCAGCGGCGGCGCTGCTATTGAGCGCCGACGATGCCGCGGAGCGCATGAAGAAGCTCGAAAAGCTAATCGACCCCGATACGGCCGAAGTGCTGAAGCGGATCAACGCCGTGGACGCCTACACGGTCCCGGATCTGAAGCTGAAGCGGGAAGAGAATTTCGCCAAAACGGCTTCGGACATCGAGCCCTACTCCGGCGTGAAGCCGTATAAAGAGCATTTTCTGATTCCAATCGAATACGCCGGTCCGGGACGCGCCCTGCCCGAACCGGGTGCGGAACTGAAGACGGTAAAGATCGGCTTCATCGGGCCGATTCAAAATCTGCCTTCGGTGGCGACGGGTGGCATGGGTCACGAAGCATCGCTCGGCCGGATGATGCTGAAGGGCGCTCAGATGGCCATCGACGAGACGAACGAGGGCGGCGGCTACCTGCGGCGGGGTATCCCTTTTGAGTTGAAGGTGGTAAACGACAACGGCTTGTGGGGCAGTTCTGGCAACGAAATCACCAACATGGCGTACAAGGATCCGGTGTGGGCGATCCTCGGGACCATCGACGGCGCGAACAGCCACATTGCTATCCGCGTCGCGCTGAAGGCCGAGATGTTGATGATGAACTCGGGCGACACGGACCCGACCTTCACCGAGACCAACATCCCGTGGACGGCGCGCTGCATCGGCGACGACCGGCAGATGGGCTACCTGATGGCCGATTACCTGTTTCGCAAAATGGGCTACAAACGGGTCGCGCTGATCCGGTCAAGCAACCGTTTTGGACGGTTCGGGATCCGCGAAGTCCGCGATACGGCGCGCCGACTCGGCCGGCCTGTACTGATCGAGATGGCCTACAAGGTGGGTGCCGAGGATCTCAGCATGCAGGTGGAGCGTCTCCAGGCGACCAATCCCGACGCGGTGGTGCACTGGGGCGACGCGCGGGAGAGCGCCGTCGTACTCAACACGATGCGCAAGTTGGGCATGAAGCAGCCCTATTTCACCAACGACCGCACGGTGTCCGAGGAGTTTACGAAGCTGGCCGGCGAGAATGCCGAGGGCGTGATCAGCGCCTACCCCTGGGACCCCAGCCGGAAGGACCCCAAACTCGACGCGTTCCGCGAGCGCTTCCGCAAGAAGTTTGGCGAAGAGCCGGAGACTTACGCCGCGCACGGCTACGACGGCATGAACATGCTGATCTGGGCGACGCAGGTGGGCGGGCTTAATAAGGCGAAGATTCGCGATCTGATCGCCTACCGGACCAAGCCCTGGCCGGGTGTGACCGGGGATATCCCGCTCAGTTCGACGCTCGACGACCTGGGGGAGGTGTTTCTGGCGAAATTCGAGAATGGGAAGTGGGGCTTCCACTCCCGCGAGGAATGGCAGATCCCGAGCGGTTATATTCCGCCGCGGAGCCGGGTGGCGCGGGGACTGGAATCGGCAGCTTCGGAGCCACCAAAGTAGGTATCGTAACGGAGCCACGACCGTAAGGGAGCAGTGGATATGAATGTTCGCTGCGTTGCCGCTCACGCGGCATCTGGTACCAGTCGGGAGGCTGGCGGTCCTGGAGCTTTGGCTTGTCGAAGGGCAAGGACTTGAATGCTGCTGACGGCCGGACTAAATCGATTTAGAATCTGCAGGGCGCTCGCGAAGATGACGCCCTGGCAAGGGGGCGCCGGCGAGGTACGCTGGAGCGCTCTCAATCGCAACTCACGGTCTGCCGCGATGGCAACAATCCGCAGCGGCAGACTGGAAGCTTTCGGCCCGCAGGCCTGAAACAGGTAGAGACCTTACGCAATTATTTTAGGGAGCCAGTTCATGATGAAACTTGAAGACATCACCGGGGAACTTCTGAAACAGCAGAATGTGCCCATCGAGAAGCGGGCCATGACCAACCTGCACGTGTTGAACGAGGCGTTTTGCTACGAGAAACCTAGTTCGTTTGCGCGCGGCATGCGGATCGACATCGGCAATGTCGTGATCCTGCTGATCTCGGGCACAGCGAGCATTGACGAAGCCGGAAACACGGTACACGTGGGCGACTTCCGCGCCCAATGCCGTCGAACGTATCAGAACATCACTGGCCTGCTCGAAAGCGAAGGCGCGACCTGGCACGACATCGTTCGGACCAGTTGCTACCTGCGCGACATAGACCGCGATTACGCGGAGTTCAACGAAGAGCGCACGAAGTTCTTCGCCGAGCAGGGCCTGGATCCGCTGCCGGCCTCGACGGGCATTGAAGCAAAGCTTTGCCGGCCGGACCTTCTGGTGGAGATGGAAGCGATCGCAATGTTCAAAAGGCCCTAGCGGGTGTCAGGTCGCAAGCTATTGTGCGAGTGAGCCACGGAAGAACCCCGAGAGCGGGGTGGAAGACGCGTACTTGCGTTCTGCCGCGCCGCTTCCGGGGCGCTCCTTGAATTCAGACGGCTACCCAGTTCTCCCCCCTCTGGGCTAAGTTCTTTCGTCCTCCGGGTTCTCAAGGTCCCTGAGCAAGGAGCGTTAAGCCGGTAATGCTTCCGATGTTTTGTGCTGGGTGAGCGCTATCAAACCACCAGGCGATCAGCAGACCTCTGAAAGAGGCACTCCTCTATCTAACCCGGCGGAGCCGGAACCAGACAGGCACCAACCGCGAAACGTTCGAGCGTATTTCCGACTGCAGCCGGATGCCCGTAAACATTAGCGCAGAACGCGAGTCCGGTAAATTGTCTGCCAGAGGATGACAGAATTCAACAATGCAGGTACTCACGGTCGCAGCTCCGCAACCTCTTAGCGGACAGCGACGAACTCAGCCGCTAGAACCGCCGGATTCTTCGTTCGCGCATTGCGAGCGGTCCGCAGAATCTGTATGTCCCGAAAGCCTACCTGACGGAACTCATCGCAGAAAGCGACCGCTTTCTTCGCGCCGGCAATTCAGGAGAACCAATTCGCGCTTCCGGCTCGCGAAGTCTCCTGTAGCGGTGAATGTAACACGAGCTCCGCACCAAATACTGTGCCGCCTGGTTTTAGGATACGCGCGAGTTCGCAGAATATCTGGCTACGAAACGGGTTCAGGTTGAAGATTCCGTTCACCAAGGCGCAGTCGACAGAGGCGTCGGCGAGAGGGAGATTCTCTGCTGCTGACCGGACGACTATCACGTTGGCCAATCCGAGTTCTCGTACCGAAGAACTCGCACGGTCGAGCATCGCTTCACTGAAGTCGATACCGGCGATTCGCCCAGTTGGACCAACCCGCTGAGCGGCAATAAGCGAGTCCAGTCCCGATCCGCATCCAAGATCGACCACGCGGCTTCCGGCCGGAAGCGTGGCGAAAACAGACACGTTGGAGACTCCGGCGAACCCCTCGATTGCTTTACGCGGGATCGTGTCAAGCATTTCACGTGGATAACCCAAGCTGAGAGCAAACTCCGTTCCGACGGGAAACGGATGCTTCTCGCCGGGATTGGAGGCGGCTCTTGAGTATGCCTCCCGCACACTCTCGCGCAGTCCCGCGGGATCTGATTCCATAACATCAGCCTCGCACTGTTCTTAGGATGCGATCGGGGAATGTCCCGCCAACGGGCGATCAGGACGATCCCAAGAACCGCCGCCCAGCTCTCAACATCGCCTTCAGCAAAGCAAAGCCGTCTTCGTCGGTGCCCTTGTCGAATTGCTCATCAGGATGGTCTACGGCATTGGTTACATGGGCCACCATTCCAACCTGCGCATTCCTTGCGGTGGCAAAGGCGAAGAGCGAAGCCGTCTGCATGTCCACGGCCAGCACGCCGTCGGCTGAGTGGCGATTCAATTGGCTCCTCGTCTCCCGGTACGGAGCATCCGTCGTCCAGACACACCCCTGAGCAATTGCGAGGCCCAGGGGGCTGATCTCCTCCTGCAGCAGGCCATTCAACGGCGTTGGCGCAAAGACACGATCGGCTGGGGGCAGGTAATGAAACGAAGTGCCTTCGTCGCGAACGGCACTGGTTGGAATCACGTAGCTTGGAAGAGGCAGCAATGGTGAGACTCGGCCTGCCGATGTGAGACCCAGGATCAGGCCAGCACCCAAGACGTGAAGTTGTTCGGCAATCAATACCGAGTACGGCCCACCGATGGTGCGCGCGACAATGCCACAGCTCGCTCCCTCCGATTCCAGCAAGTACATCTTCGTGTGGAAACAGGCCCAGGGTGCAAACGGTTCGACGAGTTTCTGACGGATGAGCCAGTCGGTCAGGTCACCGTCGAAGTCCAGGACACAGAGGGGCGGAACAAAGGCAGGGGCCAGATTGCGGGAAACTTTGACCGCTGTGACCAAGCCTTCAGGGGTGAATGCCGATTGCTCTTCGAGGTTATGACACAAGATCGAAAGATCAGTCTTTGATTCCATCAATCCCTTATGTTAGCCACTGGAAGAGCGTGGGAGAGGCGACACCGCCGTGCGGCGACCACGTCCGATGAAGGTGCTTGACTCGCAGACTTAGTGACGCACGGCTCCGCGGGCGAACCGCAGTTGCCCACCTTCCCTGCTGCCTGGATGTTCCGCGCATATGGCGAGGATGTCCAACGCACTATGGGAACGCTGCGATCGAAACGGATTCGCTTACCGCGACCACTACGGTCAGTCTACATATGCATGTTCATGCCACCGGTACTGGGGTGCATGATGTTCTTGTAGGCTTGGCAATTGGTCGTCGAGAACATCGGGTTGCTGCACATGCGCTGCTGCACCTGATACATCATGTTGATGCGCGCCGCAAACAGCCCTTGGGGATTAGTGGACATCATGTCCTCCCACACCGTCGTTCCTCCTCCCATCATGCCCATTGCAGCCTGGCCGTTTCCCAATTGCAGTCTGGCATACGCGCCCGCTCCGGAGTAGGAATCGTAGCCCGCTGAGGTACACAGCATCATGGCGATTTCATCGGCGTCGGATTCGGGGTCGTTCATCATTTGCGAATCGACCGGGATCTTGCAGCCGTTCGTACGGCATTGGATCACGTGCGCCATTTCATGCGCCAGCAGGAAGGCGAGTTCTCCATCCGAGTCGCCGACCATCTCGACCAGCGACATGTACATGGTCACAGTCTGGTTGCCGCTGGCGTCCAAACCACCCGTCGCGTTGGCGGTCCCGTTTGCCGCGCTTCCCGGCATGAGGGTGAAGCTGGGATTCACTTGATAACCCAATTGCTTTGTCATGGCCATAATTCGGCCCCAAACCCGCATTGCCCTCGCAGTCTGGTCTGCAGGCATAAGCGATCGGCCGTCTGGCAGAGTGGCGAAGGCACCCGAATCCGAACCGACGGTCCAGACCACCGGCTTGTAGACTGACGCGCTTGACGTCTGTCCCGTAATCGATACGGAACCTGAGAAATCGGTCGGAAGGCTCTTGAAACGCGCGATCAGGTTGAAGGCATCATGACCGTGCGGAGCGAGCTGGAACGACTGTGCACCCAGGTCGGCACCCGATGCATCCACGACATCGACCTTGTAGGTCATCGCGTCAGTGGGGCTCGGGTTCGCCACCGCGATCCCCATACCCGCGCTCGCCGGAGAGGTCCACTGCGCGGTGCCCGTGGTCGAGTTCGTTACCAGTTCGGCATAGACTGTGCCGTTCGTCATGCCGCGGTAACTGAGTTGCCCCATCACTGGCACGTCCGACTGCCCCGCCGCCAAACCCCAAACAGGCGCGGCCCCCTTGTGGGTCAATTGGCTGCGAAATATCCGGCTGCCCCTGGCCGGCACGACTGCGGAAATGCCGGCTGCCGCGCCAGACCCGAAGTCCAGCATCATGGGCGTGCCGTCGTCGTTGTAAAACGACATGTTGACGTTGGCCGCGACTTGGTTCGTGTTGACGAACGTGAACGTCGCCTGCCAGGAGTTGTTAGCGTCGGGACCGCCTTCGGTCAAATGGGGGAAATACATCACGGATTGGGCATTCTGCGGCACAAGCGACGTCTGCGCCATGACCGTTCCTGCTCCGACGAAGCACAATGAGGCAACGGCAATCGCACAATGGGTTCGCAAATTCATTTACATCTCCTAGCGATTCGGCATTCCACCGTTTTCACCCCCTGAACTCGGAAGTCCGCTGGTCCGGATCACCCAGGATTGAAACCAGCATCGAGCTTTAGGTCAGTACACAGATCGGACCCCTTTCCAACTTTGGGATCGCTGCCAACTGACATACCTGCATTCCTCGGCCCACTCGAGCACAGTGGTCCTGCGTCGTCTGCGCTGGCGCCGGTGCAGAAGCCCAACATGGCACCCGGCTCCTGCGTCCCCAGTTCGCGAGGTGTTCAAGTCGCGTATGGTCCGACCGTGCACAGCGCGGTAGCTGACGAGCCTCCAAGGGCTGTGAGCTTCCATATAATCAATGGCTTACAATCTACCAGGAGAGAAGGGCTGGCGGCTCGTTCACACCAAGTGTTCAAGTCTGCGCCACTTATTCCCGTGCGGCGCACACACTCTGGGCCGGACCCTCCAGGCCTCATCCCGCCGAACAGGGCCCATAATCTGGCACGTACCTCCAGAACAGCAGCCGTGGCACAATCTTTACCAAATAGCGCAATATCCCACAGCCTATAAGGCTTACAACGCGCAATCAAACGATGGGTCCTCAGGAACGACCCTGAAGCCCGGCATTGACGAGCGCCGCTTAGCCCACGCATCTGGGGGCAAGGCATGTGATTAACGGGACAGTTTGGACTGCAACCGGCCCCGCATTTGCATTCGTTTGGAGCGCACCTCCTCAATACCTCTGATTGCTGATTACGACGAGCCGAAGCGGAGCGCGTTGACCACGGGGCCGATTCAAGGGCCGTGCTCGTCCCAGGTTAGGCGCCGTGCGGCTACGCAGGATCTGCGCTGCCACGGATTGTTACCCCGCAAGGCTTGCGGGGGACGAATACCCATGAATGTGAGATGCCGATGTCGTTTCAAGCACTTGACGCAGCTCACAGCATTGGAACCGCGGTTGCGATATGTCCGGGTGTCCGGAATCTTTATCGAGGAGATCTCAATGAACCGTATTTTTGGAAGCCTTTTCATGCTGTTCGGCCTGACGGCGGCCCTCACCTCTGCGCAGGGGCACAATGGACCGGGCGGACCGGGAACCTTGCCACGCGCCAACTCCGGCTTGAATGTAGGGAAGCAACAAGTCGTGCAAGGCACCATATCTTCTGTGCAGATCGCCTACGGCGCCCAGTATCCTTCGATTGTCATCAACAACACCCAGATCAAAGTGGCGCCCGCGTGGTATCTGCTCGAAAACGACTTTGAACTCGCAGCCGGCGAAACGGTGAGCGTCATGGCGGCACCGTCGAACACGGCGAACGACAGCTACCTGTACGCAATCGATATCACGAAGACGGCGAGCGGATCCAAGATCACGCTTCGCAACGAACTAGGCGTTCCGATCTGGATGGGAGCAGCTCGCCGGGGTGGCAACACTCAAGCACCGCGCACCGGCGGGTATTGCGTTGATACTGCAAGCATCCTTACCGTTACCGGAACCATCGACCGCGTCAATTCCGGCGCCGGCATTCAAAATCCCTCGCTAGCGCTGAAAGTGAATGACGCGCTGCGGACCATCGGACTGGGACCGGAGCGGATTCTTCTGGACACTGACCTGGAACTGAAACCGGGCGCGACGCTGACGGTTAAGTATGCCCGATCGGCTTGCGCAGGCGAGTACATCGCCCTGCAGTTAGTCGACGCCGCCGGCCACAGCCTGGTGCTGCGACACGACGACGGAACTCCGGCCTGGAACGACTGACGGATTCCATTTGAATTGTCCTGAGCACGGGAGTGGCTTTTGCCGCTCCCGCGTCGATTATCATCGGAGTGCGGAGTCGCTTAGGTTCCAATGAAGCCGCTGTGTGACGCACCCTGTTTGTCGCTGGTTCATACCAATGACTGCGCAGGAAAAAGTTGCCTGATTGAGAGGGCGCGCAAGGGTAATCGCGCAGCTCGAGAGTTGGTTTTTTCTAAACTGTATGGGCCTGTCCTGCGTCAAGCTCAAATGCTCTGCCGGAACCATGTTCGGCGACAATTAGATCTCCTGGCCGCATTGACTCACGCCTTTTGTTACCGGCGGTGAGTCGTTGCCTCATAAAAATGTTACCCGTCCTATTTGAAAGGGGCGGGCGACAGATTGAGGAGGCAACCGAGTTTGGCAACCAGACGCGAATTGATCGAGGCGATTGCGAGTCGCTATCACGCCGCCACGCGAGCGGAGAAGAAGACGATTCTCGACGAGTTCATCAACGTGACGAGCTTCCATCGCAAGCACGCCATCCGGGCATTGAAGCGCACTACCAGGGAGTCTACGACCTCGCCGGCGCCGTCGACGAGATCGCGGCTCTATGACGAGGCGGCCAGAGGTGCCTTGACGATCCTCTGGGAAGCGGCGGACCGGATCTGTGGGAAGCGGTTGAAGGAAGCGATCCCGGCGCTGTTGGATGCGATGGAGCGGCACGGGCATTTGCATTTGGATGATGAGGTGCGGCGTCGCCTGCTCACCATGAGTGCCGCCACTATGGATCGCCTCTTGAAGCCGGTTCGGGAGGCAGCCAAGCAAAGACGGCGGAGATCGGGGATCAATAACACTGCGCTGAGAAAGAGCATTGACGTGCGGACGTTCAACGATTGGAATGATCCGCCGCCTGGCTTCTTCGAGATGGATATGGTGGCGCACTGTGGAAAGTCGGTGGCGGGCACCCACGTCCACAGCTTGGTGCTGACCGACATCGCATCCGGCTGGACGGAGGCTGCCGCCATGGTAATGAGGGAGCAAACGCTGATCACCTTGACGGTCGAGGAGGTCAGGAAGAAGCTGCTGTTTCCGATGCTGGGGCTGGACGTGGACAACGACAGCGCCTTCATCAACCTCACGGTTGTGGACTACTGCAAGGACCAGGAAATCAAGCTGACGCGATGCCGCGCCTACAAGAAGAACGATCAAGCATGGATCGAACAAAAGAACGGTGCCGTGGTTCGGCGGATGGTTGGGTACGGCCGTCTTGAAGGTGCGGCGGCGACGGCAGCTTTGGGGCGACTGCACGAGCTGGCGCGATTGTACGTGAACTTTTTTCAGCCGTCGTTCAAGCTGGAATCGAAAAGCCGAGACGGCGCCAAAGTAACGAAGAAGTACCATACACCGGCGACACCGTACGAACGTCTCCTCGCCAGTGATCGGGTTACCGACGAAAGCAAAGGACAACTGCGACAGGTCTTCTCCACTTTGGATCCCGTGCAACTCTTGAGTCAGATCCGTGAGGTTCAGCGAAACCTGGTCCAGCTTGAAGTGGGTGGTGGGACTCTCGGAACAGCCGAAGCGAGCCCAGAACTGAGTCGCTTCGTTGTGAGCCTAGCGACGGCGTGGCGTGACGGTGAAGTTCGGCCCACCCATCGCAAATTTTCCGCGGGGCCGCGAACTTGGCGCACTCGGGTTGATCCATTCGAGAATGTCTGGCCAACGGTTGAGCAGTGGCTCAACGACCAACCTGAGGTCAACGCGAAAAGCATCTTCGCACGTCTCCAGGCCCAGTTCCCGGAATCGCTCCAAAAGGGCCAACTGAGAACACTTCAGCGCCGTGTTAAACAGTGGCGCACCGCAATCGCTCGGGGGCTAGTTCTCGGCTGCGAGGCAACGCCGGGGGAGGCCGCGGAAAACAAGGAAGAGGTCATATCATGATGGGGGCTTTGCCCCCAAACCCCCAGGATTTAACGCTTGCATGCTATCCCAGTCTCTTCAAAGCCGGAGCGAGATCATCTCGCTCCGGCCTGGTCTAGCCCCTCAGTCAGCGCTCGGGTCGCATCCCTGCGTTGCCCTATCCTCTTCTGAGGTCAGCACCAGTGTGCCAGAACAAATATAAGAAACCAAGAGGCGTGAAATCAGGCCACCGAACGACATCTATGAAGTTCGGTAACATTTCTTGTTGAGGCAACACGATGGAGAGAAGTAATTGTCGCCGCACCAAAGAAGTAGTTGACGCCGGACAGAACCACGACACAGCAGAGGATCTGGCCCAATCCGCCCTGCTCCAAGTACTTGAAAGGCTCGTTCAACTTCGCGACTCTCATCGCTTGCTCGGATGGACCTGGCGCGTAGTCCAGAACACCCATCGCATGTCGATGCGACAAAGCAAGTTTGCGCCGAATGTGACCGTAGAGTTCTCGGAGACGACGTTCACAGCCCTCGAAAATCAGTTGGCCGGTCCGTTCGAACAACTGGCTGAGCAAGAGATGCATGCGGCTCTTTTCCAGAAGATCCGCGAGTTGCATCCTACTTTGCGGAAAGCCCTGGAGCTGCGGGTGTTTGAAGGCAAGACCACGACGCAGGCGGCAAAGTGCCTGGGCATATCGAAGGAGGCGGTCCGGACGCGACTGGTGCGCGCCCGGCGATCTCTTCGAAACAGTCTGGACGATGCAAGAAGCAGTCCCGCCGGCGGTGTGCAATGCCAATTGAGTAAGCCGGATCTTAATGCGGTGCTGCGCCAGGCGGCGGCTGCTCACGGTCTCCAAATACTTGCGATTCATTACCTGGGACAAAAGGTTGCCAGTGAGGAGGGCTCGCGTTCACTGCCACGCTATGCCCTTTGTGAGTTTATCGACCCTGCTCAAGCTTCCGGAACGAAGGGGGTAGACGCCGCATTTCCGGCCGTTATCTACCGCATCGATCTGCTCCAGACGAGTAGTGGATGGACGATTCACGCCACTTGCGGCCCGGCGACGGCTGCCATATCGGGATCCGGTCAGCTACCAGATTTGCGGCGCGGAATTGAGACCGCCTTGACTCTCCTGCTTGAGGAAGTCCGGAGATGACACGCTGATTTGCAGAGCAACTCTGCCGGCGACCATCCTGAGGAGTGCTCGCACAGGGCGACGAGAAGCCGGGAATGTGTCGCGCCGGGGCTGGAATCCCACGCACTTACCCTGAGATGGACCCGTGGAAGTCACAGCGCCGGATGAGCGGTGGCGCCATGCCGCTCAAGCCGTTTCCGCCTTCGCAGGACAGGTCGACTTCAACGAGCGGTTTTCTGTGTCACATCACCACAAGAAATGAATCCTGTTATTGACGCAATTAGAGCTTAGGAGGCGTGACTGCCAATGGCGCGAGTTGTCGTTCTCGGAGCCGGGGTCGCCGGCCACACGGCCGCCGCATTTCTTCGAAAGTGGCTCAGCAAGAAAGACGAGGTCATCGTCGTCTCTCCTCAGCCAACCTACAACTGGATCCCCTCAAATATCTGGGTTGGTGTCGGTTTGTTGCGGAAGCAGCAGGTGACTTTCCCGCTGGCGCCGATCTACGCCCGCTCGGACATTGATTTCAAACAAGCCCGGGCGGTCGCGCTCTATCCGGAAGGCGCAGACGGTGGAACTCGCCCCGCGGTCGAGATCGAGTGGACAGGGAACGGCAAGGAGGGGCAACGAGAGAAGCTCAGCTACGATTTTCTGCTGAACGCCACGGGTCCCAAGCTGAACTTTGAGGCTACGCCTGGTCTCGGACCCGGAAAGCACAGTCTCTCGGTTTGCACAGCGGACCATGCGGAAGAAACCTCGAGAGTCTTCCTGGAAAAAGTCGAGCGGATGAAGCGCGGTGAGCAGCAGCGGTTCCTCGTCGGAACAGGCCACGGTGGTTGCACGTGTGAAGGTGCTGCGTTCGAATACGTTGTGAACCTGGAGTTCGAGCTTCGCGCCCACAAAGTGCGGGACAAAGCCGAGGTTCTTTTCCTCACCAACGAATATGAACTCGGCGACTTCGGCATCGATGGGGTCCATATCCGGCACGGCGGCTACGTGACGCCCAGTAAAATATTCAACGAATCCCTCTTCGCCGAACGAGGGATAGACTGGATCACGCGGGCCCATGTCCGCCAGGTTGAGCCCGGAGTTGCCCACATCGAAACCCTGGACAGTGAGCAGCGCGATGTGACCTTCGACATGGCCATGCTGCTCCCGCCGTTCACTGGCGTCGGTCTAAAGGCCTATGATCGTGTGGGCCAAGATATTTCCTCAACCCTTTTCGCGCCCAGTGGATTCATGAAGGTGGACGCGGACTACGCGAAGAAGCCGTACGAAGAGTGGAAGCCGGGCGATTGGCCGCGCACATACCAAAGCCCTGCCTATTCAAACCTGTTCGCCGCCGGCATAGCCTTCGCTCCGCCGCATCCGATCTCACGGCCACGCGCTACGGCGGCAGGCCAGGTCATTTCGCCCGCTCCGCCCCGCACGGGTATGCCTTCAGCTATGATTGGCAAGGCCGTGGCCCACAGCATCACCGACATGGTGAAGGGTGCCCTGGGCCCAACTCACAAGGCGTCGATGGCCGAGATGGGCGCGGCTTGCGTGGCTTCAGCGGGAGCCAATCCATTCACAGGAACGGCTGCGTCGTTGACGGTGTTTCCAATAGTCCCTGACTACGATCGCTATCCCGAATACGGCCGCGATATCGAGTACACATTTGGAGAAATCGGGCTGGCCGGGCACTGGATCAAGATCCTACTCCACCACCTGTTTCTCTACAAAGCCCGCCTGCGGCCCGGATGGTCGCTGATTCCGGAGTAAATATGAGTGAAGAGAAACGGAACGTCACGCCGGTCGAACGGGCTCACCTCAGGCCCTGGTTTTATGCAACCAAGCCTACGCGCGGGACGGTATTTCTTCGTACATTTCTGCCCTGGCAGATGTGGCGCTTCCTGCGCATCAACCTGAAAATGGTCACCATAATCGGACGAAGCCACAGATCCGGTTAGTGTGCCGACTGATCCGTCGGCGCAGTGTGCAACAGGCGCCTGATGGCGAATACCACCAGGCCCAACCCCGCCACGGCAGCGAGAGTGGGCATGAGGTAGACCCATAACCGGAAAGCACCCTCAGGCTCAGCAAGGATCCTGGCCCCGTAGACGCTCTTGTAGTGGTCCAGAATCTCCCGGTCAGAGTCTCCCTGGACCACGAACTTCTCAATCTCCATCCGAATCTGCAAGGCCATTTCGCTCCTGTGGACGGACACGGGCTCGGCCCAACAGCACGGTGCCATGAGAGATTCCGTGAGCCGGCGAATCCGTTGCTGCTGCGCTGGATCGAGCGAAGCAGACCCAGCCGTCTGAGCCCAGGCAACCGCCGTCCAGAAGATGAACAGACATCGAAGTCCTGTCATCTCCCGCTACACCCATGTCGGCACATCCGCCAAAGCGGCATGCCGTTCTCATCGCGAAGCTCGATTGTCATTTTTTCCGCAGGAATCGATACGCTCTGGGCGACGATCGAATCGTCAACAAGGAAACCCTTCACGATGGCGATACTGCCGGCCTTGGGATTGAAGTTGTGTTCCATCAAGTAGCGCATGGACCCGAGTAGCACGCGTTTGGTTCCGTTCTCGACCTTCAATTCCAGACTTGGCATACCCTGGCCGCGCGCGATCTGAACGCTCTCAATTGTGCCTTTGATCTCGATAGTCTGATTCTTTGCAGCAGGCGCTTGCGCCAAGCCAGCCATCGACAGGCAGAAGAGGAGTAGCGCGAGTTCGGTTCGAATCATGGCTCACTCCTCGCTGCGGCGATCCGACAATCCATCCTACTTCTTCGATTCGGGCACCGGCGCGGGTGCGGGCGTGCTTGTGGATTGCGCCGCCGGGCAATTGACCCTTCGGCAACAGCCACTTTGTTGGCCGCATCCATGACGTCCGCAACCCTGGCCCTGGCGCATGCCAGCCATGCCTCTACTTCTGCCTTGTCCCACCGGTTGTCCGGTGAAATCGCATTTGCCGTCGTTGTCCTTGTCGCACCATGCGCGCGGGCCAGGTCCGCCCTGCGTCTGTGCGGTCGCGATCAGGGAAATTGTGAAGAAGATGGTTCCAAGTCCGAGTAAGAGCCGTTTCATGTAAACCTCCGCCATTACAGGGAGCACGACATGTGCCAAACTCCTGACACCGGTAATTCAATCGAATACGATAGGGTCTGGCCGCAACGTGCGCAAGCCTTGCGCAGGCTGTGTCTCCAGGGCGCAAGGCATGCAGGAGAAAGAAGTGTTGAATGGTAGTGACACGCTTGCAGGTGTCCACATATCAGTGAAAGCCACGCTATTCAAACCCCTGAGTTTCCTCTGGGTCGTTACCACCATTGGGCTGCCTGGTCTCCTGTTCTATAGCGCCAGCCGAACGTATCGGGCCCTAGAGGACCAGAAGATCGTTTACCTGCGAAGCCGGATGGCCGCAGTGGCTGCCCGGTTGGAGACGCTTCCAGCCAGCGTTCCGGCGGACCAAGTCCTTGGCAACCTGGACGAAGAACCCGGCCTCCTTGACGTGATCGTCCTGGATCCCCCGCAAGACGTCTCCAAAGACCCACTGGCTGCCTTGTGGCTCGGCCGTGAGCTCTTTCGGACCCAGTCCGTGCGGGTTTATGACCGATTGGCCTTCCGCGCTTATGTACCCATTCATCGTCAGAACGGATTGAGGCTGGCGCGCATCGACCTTGCTGAAAGCACAGCCGACTTCCTTGTCGAGCACGCCCGGCACCATCTGTGGATTGTCGCCGCAGGATCCCTAGTTTTCATTGCTCTTTCACTCCTCACGGCGTGGAGTGTAAGGAGGTTGGTCCAAGCGGAACACCGGCAGTTAGAATTGGAGCACCTAGCCCATATCGGAAAGATGTCGGCGATCTTGGCCCACGAGATCCGCAATCCCCTGGGAACGATCAAGGGGTTTGCCCAACTGCTTGCGGAAAAGCTGTCTCCGCAGCATGCCAATCTTTTGAACCCCATTCTGTCCGAGACCGCCCGCCTGGAAGGCCTGGTGACTGATTTGCTGTTGTACGGACGGCCTGCCCAGCTTTCACTGCGTGCCACCAGCACCTTTGAGGTCGCTGAGAAACTGCGGGCCCATGCTGAACAGATTCGGGGTCGAGCCAAGTTCTATTCTCGCGTCGCTGATGTCACGTTTGAGACCGATGCGAATCTTCTCGAACAGGCGTTGCTGAATCTGCTGAAGAATGCCGTCGAGGCGCTCCAGGATCGCCCCGAGGGATTGGTGGGTATCGAAGTAGACCGGACAGCAGGCGAAGTCGTCTGGCGCGTGCTCGACGATGGGCCAGGCATGAGCATCGAGGCGCGGCAACAGCTCTTCGAACCGTTCTACACGTCGAAGGCATCCGGAACTGGGCTTGGCCTGTCCATTACTCGAAAGCTTGTCAACGCTCTGGGCGGGAGGATCACTATTGAGGACCGGCCCGGAGGCGGCACCGTCGCCGAGATTCGGCTACCGCATCGAGTCTCAGTGAGCGCCGCATAACAGCATATGGATGAAATACTGATTGTTGACGACGATCCCGGCTTCCGGAATCTACTCGAAACGATTCTCTCGGGCGAGGGCTACCGCGTGACCACGGCGGGTGCGGTGGCAGAGGCCTTAAGAAGCTGCGAGCGAAAGCAGTTCCACCTCATCGTCTCCGACTTGAGGCTTCCCGACGGCGAGGGTTTGGAAGTCCTCCGCTGGTCGAAAGAGCATACGCCGGAGACTCCAGTGATCATGATCACCGGCTTCGGAACGGTCGCGTCCGCCGTGGAAGCCATGAAACTCGGAGCCGTGGACTATCTCGGCAAGCCGCTAAGCAGCCCCGATGAGTTACGGATGCTTGTCCGCAGGGCCCTGGAAGAAAGCCAATCCGGCATGGAGAGAGAGTTGCTGCGGGAGGACCAACAAAAGCGATTCTCCTGCGGAGCGATCATCGCCGATCATCCTTCCATGGGCAAGGTGACAGAGTTGGCGCGAAAGGTGGCTCCGACCAATGCCGCGGTACTTATCACGGGTGAAACGGGAACAGGGAAGGAGATCATCGCTCATTGCATCCACGACAACAGTGCGCGAGCCGCAAAGACGTTTGTCGCGGTGAATTGTTCGGCGCTCACTCCGACGCTAATCGAGACCGAACTGTTTGGGCACGAAAAGGGCGCATTCACAGGGGCTGTGGGGCAACACCTGGGCCGCTTCGAGCGGGCGCACGGCGGAACTCTTTTCCTGGACGAAATTGGCGAACTCGACACCAACTTGCAATCGAAGCTCTTGCGCGTGCTGCAGGAGAGGACCTTCGAACGCGTGGGCGGAACACGCCTGGTTAACGTTGATGTGAGGATCATCACTGCAACCAACCGCGACTTGAAGCAATCCGCATCTGATGGGAGATTTCGCGAGGATCTCTACTATCGACTGAACCAATTCCCCATCGAGATCCCTCCTCTCCGGGAGCGGGGTGGAGACATTCTGAAACTTGCTCGCTATTTTCTGCTGCGGGCCGGCAAAGATGCGCGAAAGACGGCGCTGAGGCTCACGCCGGAAGCCGAACAAGTACTCCTGGGTTACTCTTGGCCAGGAAACGTCCGCGAGTTGGAGAACATGATGGAGCGGATGGCGATTCTTTGTGACGATATCATCGAGGCCGACGATCTGCCCATTACCGAGAGCGGACCGGCGCGGCCAGTTTTGTTCAAAGAGATCGAGCGCCAGGTGATACTGGACGCCTTACAAGCGAACAATGGAAATCGGACGAGGACCGCTCAACAACTTGGCATCAGTCTGCGGACGCTGCAGTATCGCTTGAAAGACTACAGCATCTCGCCGGGATAATTGGACTCCGCTAACCGATCAACGAGCGCTCACCGGCGCGCGAGCCACGACGATATAGCTGTATTCTCCGAACAACGACGAATGTTCCACCGTCCACCGGCGGCGCGTTAGAACTGACTCAACATCGGCTGGACTGACCCGATGGCCGGTCGGGGGGCCGGGAGGCCCGCTCACGTCTGGGCGCCAGTCGAGAATCGCGGTTCTACCACCGGCACGAAGAATTCGCTCGGCCTCCCCAAGGACAGACTCACGATCGTCCAACTCATGCCAGATGTTGGCTAGAAACGCGAGGTCGCAGCTCGCAGCTGGCAAGCCGGTTTCGCAGGCCGTTCCCTCCACGAGTTCGATTCCATCGGGTTCAGCCAACGTCTCCAGTTTGGCGTTGAGCAGTTGCAGCATCTCGCGCTGCAAATCGACGGCGAAAACGCGTCCGAGGGGACCGATTCGGCGGGCAAAGGGAATCGAGAAGTAGCCGGTACCAGCGCCAATGTCGGCGATGACCATTCCCGGCTTCAGTCCCAGCAGCGTTGCCGCCGCGTCCGGCGGCATGTAGGCGAGCCGGGAGGGATCATCCAGTTTCGCTGCATCACGCGCATGGAAGGTTCGATCATTGTGCATCTCCTATTAGGATGCGGAAATCAGGACTTCGTGACGATTTGTGATGGCCATGTCCAGGCACACCTGTCTGAAGCTAGTGTCCAGATGCTAGTCTTCTTGGCGGAATTCGCGTAATCGCTGTCACCAGAGGACGGGCAACCGCATCGCTGGTTTTGAGGCCGCTTGTTTGGGTTGTGTGCATACGGCTTGGCGGCTTAAACAGTTATAAAGACCGTTTACTCTTCTATCGATAGTTGGTAACCAGTGAAGCGATTCATTCCATTGGCTTTAGTTGCGGGCGCCATTTTTGCGGTCCTGCTGGTCGGGTCTCTCAAACGGCAGACAGGCCGTTCGGATCAGGTGCAGGATTTGAAGCGGGCGTACGCGCGCAAGCACGTGCCTTCCGTGGACCACAAGAAGTTCGCCGTTCTGCAAAAGAAGTTTGCTTCCGCGCACGATGTCACACCCGTGTGCATCTCCTGCCACACCGAACGGCACAAGGAAGTGATGGCCTCGACGCACTGGAACTGGTCGCGTGAAGTCTATCTGCCAGGCCGCGGCATCCGCACAATCGGCAAGAAGAATTTGCTGAACAACTTTTGCATCGGTGTTTCGAGCAACCTTCAAGGCTGCTCGAAATGCCACGCCGGTTATGAGTACGTCGACAACGGATTCGATTTCACCGATGCGCGCAACGTCGATTGCCTGGTCTGCCACGACAACAGTGGAACGTACACCAAAACGACCGCGGGGATGCCGAGCCCGAACGTCGACCTGAATTTCGTGTCACAGCGCGTCGGACTTCCGCAGCGCGCCAACTGCGGCACTTGTCACTTCTTCGGCGGAGGCGGGAACAACGTGAAGCACGGCGACCTGGAGCAGGCACTCATGAGCACAAGCCGCGATGTGGACGTTCACATGGGCACGGACGGCTCCGACCTGGATTGCGTGGCCTGCCACACCGGCAAGAATCACAAGATGCTGGGTAAGATGTACTCGGTTTCGTCGATGAACCGCGACCGCTCCACTTGCGAACAATGCCACGGCGCAACTCCGCACGCCGATAGCCTTCTGAACGAACACACCGTCAAGCTGGCCTGCCAGACCTGTCACATTCCGGTGTATGCCAAGGTCAACGAGACGAAGATGGCGTGGGATTGGTCGACGGCCGGCAAGTTGCGCGACGGCAAGCCCTATGAAGTCGAGGACGCCGACGGCAACCCGACGTATGCCTCGATCAAGGGCAATTTCATCTGGCGCAAGAACGTCCGTCCAGAGTACATCTTCTTCAACGGTACGGCCGATCACTATCTAGTGGGCGATACCGTTCAGACCGGCGTGCCGGTGCGGATGAACACCTTGCACGGCAGCTACGACGATCCGAATTCCAAGATCATCCCGGTGAAGATCCACCGGGCCAAACAGATCTACGACCCCATCAACAAGATCCTGATTCAGCCAAAGCTATCTGGTGGGAAGAAGGGCGACGGCGCGTTCTGGCAGGATTTCGACTGGAATACTTCCGCGGCCGCCGGGATGAAGTCGGTTGGCTTGCCCTACAGCGGTCAGTACGCGTTCATCGACACAGTCATGTACTGGCCGGTCAATCACATGGTGGCGACCAAAGAAAAGACCGTGGCTTGCGTTGAGTGCCACGCCAAGCACAACTCCCGCCTGGCAGGTCTGGACGGATTCTATATGCCGGGCAGAGACAGGAATTCCGCGATTGAGTGGTTGGGCAGTTTGGCGCTCTTAGGTGCGCTCGCGGGTGCACTCCTGCATGCCGCCGCGCGCATCGTGATGAGTTGGCGAAGGAGGGCAGCATAGCCATGAGCGCAAACCGGATTTACGTTTACAAGGCATTCGGACGATTCTGGCACTGGACGCAGGCCATTCTGATTCTGTTCCTGGCCCTGACCGGGTTTGAGGTGCACGGATCATACCAGTTCCTGGGTTATCGCCAGGCGGTTCTCTACCACAGCACTGCGGCGGTCGCGCTGCTGGCCCTGATTGCCTTCGCCATTTTCTGGCACTTCACTACAGGCGAGTGGCGCCAGTATCTGCCAACTCGGCAAATGCTACGCGCACAAGTGGACTACTACCTGATTGGCATCTTCCACGATGCGCCGCACCCTACGAAGAAGACGCCGTTGAGCAAGCTGAACCCGCTTCAGAAACTGGTCTACCTGGCGCTCAAGATCATGGCGATCCCGGTCATGGTGCTGTCCGGATTGTTCTACATGTTTTTCCGCTATCCACAGTCGAACGGGATCGGCACGCTGAACCTCGGCCACCTCGAACGGATCGCACTGGTTCATACGGCGGGCGCCTTCTTCCTGGTGTCGTTCGTCATCGCACACGTTTACCTGATAACCACTGGACGCACTCCCGTCTCGAACCTGAAAGCAATGATAACCGGCTATGAGGATCTCGAAGACGAGCACGAAGAGGTCGCAGTCGCCGCGGCAATAGAGGAGCACGCATGAAAACCAGATACATGAACCCCTACTTGGCCGGGTTCCTGCTGGGGCTCGTTCTGCTGGCGACCGTATTCATCACCGGACGTGGCCTGGGCGCGAGCGGCGCGCTCAAGAGTGTTGTCACCAGTACGGTGTGGGCTGTCGCACCAGGGCACGCTGCGAAAACCGCTTTCTTTCAAAGCGCTCACCCAGAGGGCCAGAGCCCGCTGATGGAATGGCTCGTTTTTGAGGCTTTGGGTGTGTTGCTGGGAGCATTCCTATCGGGCGTCATTTCAGACCGGCTGACCTTCACGCTCGAGCACCCGCCGCATGTGAAGTCATGGGTCCGCGTGGCTGGAGCGTTCGCCGGCGGAGCGCTATTTGGTCTCGGTTCGCAGTTCGGACGAGGCTGCACCAGCGGCGCCGCGCTCAGCGGGATGGCCGTGCTCTCGGCTGGCGGTTTTCTGACGATGCTCGCGATCTTCGGCTCCGCCTACGCGGTGGCCTATTTCTTCCGGAAGCTCTGGATCTAGGAGACGCCCCATGGGACCACTTGTACCCGATATCATCAGCCCGGAATTAAACCTCATCCTGGGGCTCCTACTTGGCATCGCCTTTGGCTTCGTGCTCGAACAGGCTGGTTTTTCCTCCAGCCGGAAACTGGTGGGCCTGTTCTACGGAACCGACTTCACCGTGCTGCGCGTGTTCTTCACCGCCGGCGTAACCGCGATGTCCGGAGTCTTGATCCTGAACCATTTCGGTCTGCTCGACATGGACATCGTCTACATAAATCCGACATTTGTGCAGTCTGCCATTCTGGGCGGCGCGATCATGGGCGTCGGTTTCGTACTGGGCGGATACTGCCCCGGCACGAGCGTCTGCGGAGCCGCCATTGGCAAGATCGATGGCATGATCTTCGTGCTTGGAGGACTGTTCGGAATATTCGCTTTCGGTGAAGCGTATCCGGCCATCCTCAAAATCTACACCGCTGGTTCATACGGGGACCTGCTGGTCTCCCAGCCCCTCGGTATTTCACAGGGACAATTCGCCTTGCTGCTGATTGTTGTCGCTGTCGGAGCCTTTGCGGCGACCACGTGGATAGAGAAACGAGTGAACCCAGAATCGGAGAGCTTTCGCTTCCCGCACCGGGCGCAACGCTGGGCCGCCGCCGGTGTTCTGGTGCTGGGCCTGATCCTGGCCGCGCTGCCAGACCGGAAGACCAGCCTACTTAGCGCGGCGGCGGATCCGGCCTACCAGCGCGCGCATCCTGTGGAGCGTATCACGTCGGACGAACTCGCCTTCCACATCATGGACGGTGATCGGCGTATATTGCCGGTAGACGTGCGCGACGCCACCGTCTTTGCGAAGACTAGCTTACCGGGCGCTGTTAACATCCAGCCGCCAACCATGCTGGGCAAGGAGTGGCGCGACGTTCTCTCCCAGGATCAGAATCGCAAAGTGTTCTTCGCCCAGGACGAGGCCAGCGCCGTGCGCGCGGCCACGCTCGCTAGGATACTCGGCTACAAGAACGTCGCCGTGCTGCAAGGAGGTCTGGACGGCTTCAACCGCACGATTCTGCAAGCCGCCGCTCCCTCTGAGGGTCTGCCGGAGTTGGAACTCGGGACCGCTCGTTTCCGTGCGCGCGCCGCCACCGAGATTGCCGCGCTCATCAAGCAGCGCGGCGGCGTGAAACCGGTCCGTCGAATCAAAAAGGTGCAAGGGGGATGCGGAAGCTGAGCGAGAGCATCGACATGGGACTCCGTTCCTTCCACTACCCGCGCCACTTGATCGGACGGGACTTCCTCCAAGCTGCGGCCCTGCGATGTATGCGGGATGACGACTGACCTTGTCCGCTGCCCGGTCTGGGTGTCTCCGGCAGTCTGGCTATTGGGGTTGCAGCAGTTTCCGCATAGATTTGCGCGGGCGCTTTTCGTTCTTTCGGGCCGTGCGAGCTGTCCCGATGAACTTCGTCATGGATTCCGCCAAGTGTTCCAAAACACTGATCCATTCTTCCAGATGCTGCTCACCGGCCCTTGTCAGCATATATTGCCTTCGAGCCGGGCCGGCCTGGGCGGTGTCCCATTCCGATTTCACGCACCCATTCTTTTCTAAGTGGCGCAACGTCCTATACAGAGCTCCAGTCTCGATCTCCGCATCCGTGAGAGCATATTCGGCGAGGTCGCGGGACAGCTCGTACCCATAGGCGCGTTCCTTCCGCTTAATGAGAAATAGCAGAACTGGCTCCACAAACCGATATAGGTTACCCATCGCGCAGGTACACGGGTAGTCCTTTGGATGGCGGAGGCAAATGCGAGTGGCCATGCTTCACGTCTCTCCTTCTCTCGATTGTCGCAACTGCTGGCGGGGTGCGGCGTTCATGCGAGCCCGGGACCGGCTGCGCTACCGTCGCGCAGACGTGCGACCGGGAGACCACGTCCGACGTCCCGCCGGTGGCCCTGCCTGGCAGCCCGAATGGCGACCTGCAGTTATTCAGTGGGAACAGTGGCAAAGACCGGCAACTCTCGGCTGCAGTGTTCCGGCCAGATACGCATTGATAGCATCCTCCACAGGACCAGCTTCCGTCATAAGGATTTCCTTCACGCCGTTTGACTTGAGTGCTTCCGCTGCGCGTGAGCCCATTCCTGCACATATGATGACTTCACACCCGGTCAACAAGTCGACAATTCGCCCGTGATCGTGTCCTACATCTGGGCGCTCGCCTGCCTGGCATTCGCCCGGGACGTGCGAATGCCGCCCTGAGTTTGGCCTGAGAGCAAGGCCTTGAATCTCCCCGCCTTCGACATTGAAGATGAGGAACGAAGCGCTTCGTCCGAAGTGGGCGGCAATGGACACCCCATCATCGGTTGGTACTGCAATTCGCATGTTTTTCTCCACTTTCTTTCAATCCGATTGATCCGCTTCGCGGCAATGCCCAGATGAAGACCACTGCAAAACTAGCGATCCTCGCGTTGCTGGGGCGATCGAGCCGGCGATTCGCCCTGCATCGTCGCGCTCTCGCGCGTCTTCGGCAGTGCAACAAAGGCCGCCCACGCGTGAGCGCACTCTTCTCCCTCCGGCGTCGTAAGAGCGGCCTCGGTCTTCAAAAGTCGCTTCTTGCGCTCAGTGACCCATCCCCGGATTAGATAGGTTTTGCCAGAAACAACATGAGAGCGAAACCGCACACGGAGCTCACCCGTTAGAGCCTGGCTCTGTGCGGCAGCAACCGCTTTGGACATCACCTCGTCCAGCACGGTGCTGATGATGCCGCCATGAATAATCCCTTCAAATCCTTCCCATTCAGAGGCGGGCACCCACTCGGCGCGGACGACGCCATCAAGACCTGGATTGAATCTGATCCGCAAACCATGCGGATGGTCGGGACCGCAGACAACGCATCGGGATTGGGACCGGACATGGAGTGGTCTCACGTCAGTATGGAAAGGTGATGACATAGCAGGTCCATTTCGAGTTTTAGCCTATCGGCGCCTGCCAGCACGCAATCCTGCCCTGGGCGTGGCAAAAGCTTGGTAGCGATTCCCCAGGCGCGCTTTCCCGCTCCCAGTCGTGGGTCCGTTCTTTGATCGCGTTTGGGAATTTGGCACGATGCCCTAACAGCCTCTTGCATCAGAGTAGCGCTCATGCCATGCTATATGCAAGTTACACGTACATGGTATGTGATTCTAGGCCGAAGACCCGACATTATGGCAGCAAGGGAGAGAAAATGACCAGATTAGTCCAGACCGAATTGAGCGTCAGCGGGGACGAAAGACCGGGACTGTGGAGAAGCCGCTCTCTGCGGCTCTTACAGGCTCTCGGCGTGATCTCAATTCTCTGCGGATTGGGCGTCCTTCCAATTGGCGCGCAAGACTGTGGCCATCATCAACATCACTATGACGATGGTTGGAACTGTGACCGGCATTGGCGTTCAAATTCACAAGGGACGGCCGGAGACACGACGCGCTACGACGGTAACGTTCAGACTGTGCAAGGCCGGATCGATGAGATCGTTTACCTGCCTGGGACAACCTCAGACAGCGGCATGGTTGAATTGCGGCTTTCGAATTCCGGACAGACCACCCGCGTACAGTTGGCGCCCGTGGGGTTCCTGAAGCGCAGCGGAGTGGTCCTCAAAGAGGGCGACGCCGTGACCGTGAAAGGAATTCCCGTTTCCGGCTTCCAGGGTGATCTGATCGTGACCACTGCTTTGCAGAAAGGCGACAAGTCCTTATCTTTGCGTGACATGCATGGGCGGCCGCTCTGGTAAGGCTGCGAGACACAAAGACTAGTTGGTCAAGCGCGAGTCCTCTTCGCGACGTGAGAACAAAGTTCTGCCCATCCGGAGCGGAAAGCTGGAGCAGAATCGCCTGCCGCTGAAGAAGGGGAGCGGAAGATTAGGAACTGGGACCTATGAGGATTAGCTCGCTATTGTTATTGATGATTTCAACGAGCTTGGCCGTAACGGCCCAGGATCCGAGCGCCGTGCTCGAAGGGCTGGTTACCGACGCGGCGCATGCCGCGGTTCCCGGTGCGATGGTGACCGTCACCAATGAACGAACGGGCCTCGTTCGACAGCAAACGACCACCATGGAAGGCTCCTTCGCGTTCCCGGTCTTGCCGATTGGCGAGTACGCATTAACGGTCGAGAAGGAGCAATTCGCGCCCTTCAAGCAGGCTTTGGTCCGCCTCAACGTTAATCAAACCGTTCGCCTCAACATTGCCCTCGAAATAGCAGCGACAGTGCAGGAATTGCAGGTGGAAGCCACTCCGGAACTGGTTCAAACCAGTTCGAACGTGCTTGGCAGCGTCGTGACTGAGCGCGAGGTCATGGACCTGCCGCTGAATGGCCGCAACTTCTCGCAACTCGGCCTGATGCAGCTGGGCGTCGTGCCCATGACCAGCGGGTTGAACGAGCAGGGCGGCCAGCGGCGCGAGGGCCATGCCTACATCGTCAACGGCCAACGGCCCGAATCGAACAACTTTCTGCTCGACGGCGCGCGGGTGGTGAACCGGATCGATGGCGGGTTCGGTTTGAAGCCGCCGGTCGACGCAATCGACGAGTTTAAAATCCTCACGCACACGGCCCCTCCGGAGTACGGCGGCACCAGCGGCGGCAACACGAGCGTCGTGACGCGATCGGGTGGAAACGAAATGCACGGGACGTTCTACGACTTCCTGCGCAACGACAGTCTCGACACACGCAACTTCTTCGTCAGCCAGACCGAGCCGCTCAAGCAGAATCAGTTCGGCGCAACGACGGGCGGACCGATCCGCCGCAACCGTCTCTTCTACTTCGGCTACTACGAAGGCTTCCGGAACCGCCAGGGCATCACGCGCGGCTCCACAGTGCCGACCACCGCCCAACGCGGCGGGGATTTCTCGGCCAACTCTACTCCTCTCACCAACACTGTCACAGGCCAACCCTACCCCGGAGGAATCATTCCTGCGTCCGAGATCGACCCGTTGGTGGAGAGCCTGCTGAAGTACTACCCGCTCGGCAACATATCGCCATCGTTCTTTTCTTCGACGCAACCTCTGGCGAACGACTCGGACCAGGCGGGTGGCAAGTTCGACTACATGCTCGGAGCAGCCGACACCGCGTCGGCGCGATACACATTCTCCCGCAGCTATACGCTCGATCCGTTTTCCATCCTGGGCGCGGATCTTCCTGGCTTCCCGGTCCAGAACAATACACGAGGGCAGCTATTTAGCATTGCGGAGACGCACATAGCTGGCAACACCATCAATTCCTTCCGAGGATCGTTCTTCCGCGATTTCATTTTTCTGGAAAAACGACTAAGCGGGCTCTCACCGGCCGGCCTCGGCTTCGGCTACAACACGACGACCGCCATGGCTAAGGGGTCGCCCTTCATCATTGTGAACGGCTACTCGAACATGGGAGATCCCGCCATCGGTCCGCGCGATACCACCCAGAACGATTTCGAATTCCAGGACTCGGTGGCGCACACCGCCGGGCGGCACAGCTTCAAGTTCGGCGGCCTGTTCCGGCGCACGCAGGTGAACTCGACGCAGGGGCACTACGCCAACGGGGTCTACAACTTCACCAGCACACCGGCGAGCGATCCTTTCGCCAACTTCCTGATGGGTACGCCCAGCACTTTCACACAGGGTGGAGGCGATTTTTATCGGGGCCTACGGAGCTGGGATCTCGCGGCGTATGCACAGGACGAATGGCGCATCTCCAACAGGTTCACATTGAACTACGGCGCCCGCTATGAGATCAGCAGGCCATTCAGCGAGATCAACAACCGGCTGAACGCGTTCGCGCCGGGACTGCAGTCCGTGGTCCAGCCCAATGCGCCCATGGGGATTCTGTTTCCCGGCGACCCGGGTGTGCCAAATACGATCGCACCCACTTATTACAAGGGCCTCATGCCGCGCATCGGGATGGCCTGGGATCCAGATGGGACGGGCCGGTGGGCTCTTCGCACGGGTTATGCCATTTTCTACGACACCCTCGTCAACGGCGTCGGTGGGCCGTTGCGAGTTGCCACACAATCGGCGCCTTGGGTCACAATGCGGCAAGCGAGTGGAAACAACGTGAATTTCGCCCAGCCGTTGGGGACGTCGTCCTTCACCACGGGTGTGTTCACGAGCCCGACAAACGTGTTCACCATCGGCCGCGATTTGCGGCCTCCGTACGCGCAGGACTGGAACTTTTCGATCCAGCGCAGGCTGGGCCAACAGCTCCTCGAAGCGCGTTATGTCGGGACGAAGGGCACACGCCTACCGCGCTTTGCTGAAGCCGACCCTGCCGTTTACGGGCCCGGCGCCACGGCCGGAAACGCGGGCCGGCGCCGCGTCTATGCGGGTTGCCCCAGCGATACCGCTCCCTGCTCGCTGGGCTATGCGGCGCTCGTCACCGATTCGACCAACTCCTCCTATCATTCCGCGCAGGCAAGCGTTTCGCGCCAATTCCACAACGGCTCCGGCTTCTCGACGTCCTACACTTTCTCGAAGACGCTCGACTACGTGTCGAGCCTCCATATCGCAGGCCCGGCGCCGATTCTGGTTTCAGGTGAAATGGATCTCGCGCAGAACCCGTTCGACCTGAGGGCCGAGCACGGACCGTCCTTGTTCGACGCCCGGCATAGGCTGGTTGCCAACGGCATGTTGGAGATTCCGTGGTTCCACTCTTCGCGCCGCCTCACGCGGGCACTGCTTGACGGCTGGCAGGTGAACGGAATTCTCTCCCTCGCTTCCTCGACGCCGTTCACCGTTTACGATTCGAGAAATGTCTCATTGCAGGCGCCGATCCCTCCGGTCGCGGGCACCTTCGCCAGTCGCCCCGACCAGGTCGCCAGTTGCACGGACGGCCCGCACACGCCGCAGCAGTGGATCTCCACCTCGGATTTCCGGCGCTTGAATGCTGTGGCAGAAGCAGGCAATTTCGGAAATGAAGGCCGTAATACCTGCCGCGGCGCAGGCATCGTCAACGCGGATGTCTCGCTGGTCCGCAACTTCCGCGTGAAGGAGAGGGCAACTCTGCAGTTCCGCGCCGAAGCGTTCAACGTGATGAACCACGCCAATTTTGGCCTTCCCGTCGACGACCTGGCCTCGCCGAATTTCGGGCGGGTCCTCGAAGCGAGCGCTCCACGGTTGATCCAATTTGCCTTGAAACTGCAGTATTAGTGTCATGGGTCGGCGAACCCATCGCACGCCGCCAGATGCCTGAAAACGATTGCATCCATGATTGGTTGGGAGGTCTCCTGGACTCCGGTTTGCGGGCTGCCCGGCCTGTCACACTTCTGCGATTGCTGCATCTTTACGATTGGAGTTGCCAATGCCAACAAATGGATTCGACGCGATTCTGTGTCCCGTCGACTTTAGCGAGATCTCAGCCAACGCCCTGCGCTATGCTGCCCAGCTTGCCACTTGCGGCAAAGCGAGGGTCGTGGCCGCCTACGCAAGCTGGTTCGAGGCGCCGCCGTACTTCACTGAGGGCATGATCGAAGACCTCCATCGACAATTCAGTGAGGCCGCTCGCGAGGCTGAACATAGTCTCACCTCATTCGTGAACTCGACGTTGGGAGAGGCCGCGCGCAGCGTCGAGATTCGCGTGGTTGAAGGCACTCCCGGCGACGCAATTCAGAAAATGGCTGCTGATGTCCGTGCTGATCTCATCGTCATGGGAACGCACGGCAGAACGGGACTGGATCGTTGGATGCTCGGGTCCGTGGCGGAACGCGTCCTCAGGCAAAGCCCAGTCCCAGTTCTCACGGTGCGCTACGCTCCGCGAGGCGTGATCAAGCATATTCTTGCGCCCGTGAACGACACAGCCCTTTCCCGGCGCGCCTTGAGCGTTGCATCGAAACTCGCTTCCTGCTTTGATGCGACGGTCACTGCGCTCCACGTCCAGGAAGCTCACGGCCAGGACCCAGTTGTGAATCTCTGCGATTGGATTGGCCCAGAGGATAGGTCACGATGCAGTATCCGCGATCTCGTGAGGCACGGTGATCCGGCCGAGGAGATCGTTGCACTGGCCTCGGAGACCGCGTGCGATCTCCTCGTTATCGGCGCACCGCAGCGACGGTTCTTCGAAGGCAAGGTTCTCAGCAGAACCGCGCTGCGCGTTGTGCGGCACGCCCCCTGCCCGGTGTTGTCGATCCGTGAGGCCAAGTAAGGAGCAATAACGCATGCAGTATTTGCGAATGAAGCGCTGGTCGCCGTACGTGGTCGGCGCATTGATCGGGGTCCTCTCGTGGTTTGCCTTTTTCAGCGTGGACCGGCCCATAGGAGTGTCAACGGCGATCGCCAAGACTGCGGGAATGATCGTCGGCGCCGTCGCGCCCGATCATGTCGCCAGGAACGCATACTTCTCGAAGTTTCGTCCGGTTGTGGACTGGGAATGGATGTTGGTGGTGGGGCTGGCGTTGGGAGCTTTCCTTAGTTCGCGCCTGTCGGGAGATTGCCCGGCAGAGCCGGTGGAGCGCCCGTGGCGCGCGCGGTTTGGAGAATCCCGGCCGAAACGCTACCTTGCTGCCTTCCTCGGCGGCGTGATCCTCATGTTCGGAGCGCGGCTGGCCGGAGGATGTACCAGCGGTCATGGAATCAGCGGCTCGCTCCAACTCGCCCTTTCGGGATGGGTGTTCTTCGCTTCGGTTTTTGCCTCCGGGATACTTACCGCACTTATGCTTTTCGGAAAGGAGAACGTCCGTGGCTGACCCAATTAGCAAGTTAGCACTCGGCCTGGTCACCGGCTTTCTTTTCGGGTTCCTTCTTCAGAAGGGTCACGTGACCAAGTACCCAGTCATTGTGGGGCAGTTCCTGCTCCGGGACTTTACCGTCCTCAAGACGATGCTGACGGCAGTAGTGGTGGGCGGAATCGGAGTATACGCACTGAGGGCACTCGGCGCCGCAACACTGCATGTCAAGCCGGCGCAACTGGCTGCGGTTTCGATCGGCGGTTTGGTTTTCGGAGTGGGAATGGTGCTGCTTGGCTATTGCCCGGGAACGGGCGTCGCGGCTGCCGCGGAAGGAAAGATCGATGCTGTGTTTGGTGTTGCCGGGATGATGCTCGGAGCCTTGCTCTTCGCAGAACGTTTCGCCTACTTCGGTAGGAACATTCTCTCCTGGATCGATCTTGGCC
>Ga0118677_10002031_pt2 | contig 32267 bp, 24 predicted proteins | sample AliMusrvi5mmetaG_FD_86154 | JGI IMG/M metagenome (GOLD analysis project Ga0118677, IMG submission 86154) | reverse complement strand
TAGCGCGGCAGAGGACGCATGGCTGATGCCGCTCCTGGCTGATTGGGCGCACTTTATTTGCACAGCCGTGTGGCTGGGAGGCGTCGCTGTTCTGGCGCTGGTCGTCGCGCCTGTCGGGTTAAAGGATCGATCTTGGCTCAAAGACCTTGGCCTTGCGATATCCGGGTTTTCACCGCCAGCCGTGTTCTGCGTGTTTGCGATTGGAATAACGGGGCTTGCGCAGAGCGCCAGTTTTGTTGGCAGCACAGACGCGTTGTTTGCTACCGCCTATGGTCGCGCGATCATAGGCAAAATCGCGCTTCTGCTGGCATTGATCGCCTTTGGAGCGTTTCATCAACAGGTCATCTCTCCACGGTTGCAAGAGTGGCGTCTGCGCGATATCACCGGCGCCAGGACGGCAGCGCGGCGGTTCCGCATCAGCGCCCTGGCCGAAGCCGCAATCAGCGTGGTGTTGCTCGTAGTCGTTGCGGTTCTTGTCGCCCTGCCTCCCGCGCGCGATGTCATGGTTGACCCGCAATCCCACGTGCTCGCGCAGACGCAGGCCGACGCAGAAAGCGGCCTGGTTCTGACGCTGGGCGTCGCACCTGCGATGGCTGGGCAAAACCAATTTGACCTGTATGTGCGCGGCGGCGACAACGAACCGCTGCTGTCGAGTGAGCGCATCGTTTTGCGGCTCGATAATCGCTCCACAAATGCTGGTGAGAGTGAGGTCGTGCTGCAGCCCTATGGCAATGGGCATTACATTGCCCAAACCGGCGCCCTGTCGATGGTAGGCCAGTGGCAGGTTACCGCCATTGTCCGGCGATTGGGAATGACCGATGCCCGAGGGGTGTTCTCGCTCGATCTGCACTGATGACCCCGCCTATAATTCAAGCAATTATGACAGTTGGAACCTCTCTGCCGCGCATTGACGCATTGTCAAAAGTGACTGGTGAAGCGCATTATCCGGGCGACCTCGTGATGCCAGGGATGGCGCATGCCAAAGTGTTATTCGCGCGACGCCCGCACGCGCGGGTGATCTCGATTGATGCTTCCGCAGCCCGGGCAATGCCGGGAGTGCTCGCGGTTTTTACCGGCGCCGATCTTCCTGTGAACGAGTATGGGCTGGTGCTGTTTGATGCGCCGGTTATGGTCGCCCCTGCAGCCTCCGCCGCCCCCGAAGCGTCCTTCGATGGCGTCGTTCGCCATGAGGGCGAGAAGATCGCTTTGATCGTCGCGGAGACTGAGAAGATCGCCGCGCGCGCGCGCGACCTGATCACCGTCATATATGAGGACATGCCGGTGATCGCCTCAATCCACGATGCGGTCAAGCCTGATGCGATGCAGATACATCCGCACTATGCAGGCAATCTGATGCATGAGTATCGGATACGAAGAGGCGATATTGACGCCGGTTTCGCGGGTGCGGATGTCATCATCGAGGATACCTACTTCACGGGCGCGCAGGAGCATGCCTATCTGCAACCCGAAGCAGGGCTGGCCTATGTCGATGAAGCCGGGCGCATCACGGTTCAGGTCGCGGGGCAGTGGGTGCACGAAGACCAGGAACAGATCGCCCATGCGCTGGGATTGCCGAAGGATCAGGTGCGCGTGATCTATCCGTCCATCGGCGGCGCGTTTGGCGGTCGAGAGGATATGAGCGTCCAGATCGTCCTGGCGCTGGCCGCGTGGAAACTCAATCGCCCGGTCAAAATCATCTGGACGCGTGAAGAAAGCATCATTGGTCATCACAAACGCCATCCGATGTGGGCGCATGCGCGTCTTGGCGCCCGGCGTGATGGGACGCTTGTGGCTGCCGAAGTGACACTAATTGCTGATGCTGGCCCGTACGCCTATACAACCACAAAGGTGCTCGGCAATGCAACGGTCATGTGCGTCGGCCCGTACGTAGTTCCAAACGTCGCCATCAACTCGCGCGCAGTGGTCACGAATAATATCCCGTCGGGTGCGTTCCGTGGTTTTGGCGCGCCGCAGGCGCTGTTTGTCGCCGAGACACAGATGAACAAGCTGGCCGCCGCCCTCGGAGTGGATGCAGTGGCGTTGCGCCTGAAGAATTTGTTGCGTGATGGCAGCATCACCGTGAACAACACGCCGATCCCGCCGGGATGCACCATCACAGATGTTGTGCAAAAGTGCGTCGCTGCAGCGGCCGTCGCCGTATCAGCGCCCGCTATCAGTGGGCAGGCCGGGTCGCGTTTCGTGACGGGGCGCGGGTTCGCTTGCGGGCACAAGAATATCGGGTTCAGTTTTGGCGCGCCGGAGAACTGTGCAGCCACGGTCGAGTTGCATGGCAAGACGACTGTCGAGCGCGCCGTGGTCTATCACGCCGGCGCAGACTGCGGGCAGGGGGCGCATACGGTGTTTCTGCAAGTCGCAGCGGAGACGCTTGGGCTGCCGATAGAAAAGATCACATTGGTGGCCAGCGATACGGCCACGAGCGGCAGCAGCGGTTCGGCGTCGGCGTCGCGTTTGACCTTCATGGCCAGCCATTCTATTGTGGGCGCAGCGCGCGCGGCGCTGGACAAGTGGCGTGAAGGAGAACGCCCGGCGGTGGCGCATTTCGTGTATCGCCCGCGCGCAACCACACCTATGGATCCGATCACGGGTGAGGCCGATCCGAACATCACTTACGGGTACGTGGCGCAAAGCGCCGACATCGTCATCGACCGCGAGACTGGCCAGTTTCATGTGCGCCGCCTGGTGTGCGCCGATGATGTGGGACGCGCGGTCAACCCGCAGCAGGTGGTTGGGCAAATTGAAGGGGGCGTGGTTCAGGCGCTAGGTTGGACTGGGCTCGAAAACTTCGCGCAACGCAATGGCAAGGTGCTGTCTCAGCACTTCAGCACCTACCTGATCCCATCGGTGTTTGACGTGCCCGATGTCGTCGATTCCGTGCTGGTGGAGAACCCGGACCCGCATGGGGCGATGGGCATACGGGGCATGGCCGAGATGCCCTTTCTGGTGGTTGCGCCAGCCGTCGTTGCCGCAATTCATGACGCGACGGGCGTGTGGATCAACGAACTTCCAATCACGCCCGAACGGTTACGCGCGGCGCTTCAAAAGTAGCGCGTAGGCCAGTCGCCACACAAGCAGTAATGTCGCGCCGACAAGCAGCGTGACGACGAGAAAGGGCGACAGGATCACCCCGCTCCCATTGGCAAAGGATCGCAGCAACGCACCGAGTGGGGCCGCGATTAACCAGCCATTCAGCGCCAGCCCGATGTGCCGGCGCAGTGGGGCAGGTTCGGATCGGTAGCCGCCCAGAAGCAGCGCGGCAATAGTCCATGGCAGTGCGAAATAGGCCGTGGTCACAATTAATCGCAGAACGGGTTGCGGATCGTCCACGCTATGGTCGCGCTGGCCGATGAAGACAAACAGCAGCAGGACGACGAGGTCGCCGGCGAAGAGAATCGTGGGGGAAAGCCGGTTGCGCGTCGCCCCGACCTGTGCGGGTTGTTTCTCCATATGCTTTAGTCGCTGATCTCCAGGCACGCTTCTGCGGCCAGCCAGAAGAGCTTCTCGCGCACGGACACATGCTTATTCCAGTGGCGCGAGTCCCACTCGTCTCCGCTGATGTCGTCGCCGCCGTACAGGATCTGACCGAAAGCCACCTTGCGGAATTGTGCGATGGCAAAGAAGGCTGCGGCCTCCATCTCGACGGTGAGACATCCTTCGCTCTTGCGTAATTGAATCTTTGCAGGCGTCTCACGGTAGATGGCGTCGGTTGTCCATGTCTTGGAGACGATGTAGTTGCACTGGTTCTTTGTCAGCACGCGTTCAATCGCCGCAACCGCATGCGGTGTTGCCTCAACCTCGCGCGAAGGCGGGAGGTAGTGGTAGGAGGTGCCTTCATCGCGCACTGCGCTGCCTGGCACGAGGATATGGCCCACGGCAATCTCGCGATCGAGCACGCCAGAGCCGCCGCACGCGACAAACTTGCGGCATCCGAGCGCGATGACCTCCTCCAGCATCCCGGCGGCCAGCGGGGCGCCGACGCCGGGATGAAAGACCGCAACGCGACGTCCCGCGAAGTCCATCTCATAGACGGGATGCCAGCCGATCTCGCTCTGCAGCGTTGCAGTCACTTTCAACTGGTCGGCTTTCAGCAGCCCGTTGATCACGTCCTGGAAGAAGCACACGACGCAATGCTCCGGGATGTCGATTGGTTTGATGACGCGAGAAGGTTCGATCAATGCCACAGGCGTGTGGTCGAACTCAAGGATAGGAAAAGGTTGTTGCATGGGTTATTGCCAGGGGACGGATGCAGTCGCTGCGCCCGTCCCGAGTGACTTAGAGTTGCGTCAGGTGTTCGTTGATCTGGTCTTGCTTGCTGAGTGCGTCGGCCAACTTGGCGCGTTCTTTGGCAATGAGCGCCGCGGGGGCGCGTTTTGCGAAATCACCATTCAGCAGACCCTCGCTGCGCTGGATGACTTTTGTCAGTTCGGCAAGTTCCGCCTGCAGACGCTGGCGTTCCTGTTCCACATCCACCAGCCCCGACATTGGCAGAAAGACTGTGACCTCGCCAAGCACCAACGTCACGCACTTGTCCGCTGGCGGTGGCGCCGATGCGGCAATGGTCAGATGTTCGGTGTCAACGCGCGCGAGGATTGCAATCGCCTTGTGCTGCGCGTTCATGACGGGTTCCAGCCGCCCGGCGCTGATAAGTGCCGCAATGCGCTTGTCGAGCGCCACCTTGTATTCGGCGCGCGCGTTGCGAATAGCGCGAATCACTTCCTGAACGACGGGCATCTCGGTTAAGGCGCCGGCGTATTCGCCTTGTGATAGTGCGGGGTCGAATATCGGGTACGGCGCCAGCATCAGCGCAGACCAGTCGAAGTTGGGCAGACGATCCAGCCGCAGATCGGTCACGCTGCGCACGGCGGTTTTCAAATGCTGCCACAGCTCTTCGGTGACATAGGGCATCAACGGTTGCAGCTTTGAGAGTTCCAGATACCAGTCGCATACATCGCCCCAGGCGTACTCGTAGATGATGCGCGCGGCTTCACCGTACTGGTAATCATCCATCAGTTTGCGCGCTTCGGCTGTGACCTGGTTGCCACGGGCGCGAATCCAGCGATCGGACAGGCTGAAACCGGTCGAGGGTTCAGACGATGCTTGATAGACTTCGATCTTGCCGATCACATAGCGCACCGCGTTCCACAGCTTGTTGGCGAAGTTGCGCGCGCCATCGATGCGTTCGACGCGCTTCTGCCCGTCGACGACCTTGACGTCGACCTTGATGTCGCCACCCGCCGCGCCGGCGGTGATCAGATAAAACCGCAACGCATCGGCGCCGTAGTACTCGATCAATTCGAGCGGATCCACGAGCTTGTCTGGCTTGGACTTTGACATTTTCTCGCCGTCAGCGGTGCGGATCAGACCGTGCAGGTAAACCGTGTTGTATGGGGGTTGGCCGGTCATCTCGATGCCAAGCATGATCATGCGCGCGACCCAGAAAAACAGGATGTCGTAGCCGGTCTCCAGCATCGTCGTCGGGTAGAAATCGCGGAAGTCGGCGGTGTCTTCTGGCCAGCCCAGCGTGCTGAATGGCCATAGGCCGGACGAGAACCACGTGTCCAGAACATCCGCGTCCTGTGCCAGGCGCACATCGTCGCCATAGTGCTTGCGCGCCTCTTTATACGCTTCGAACTCGTTCAACGCGCAGAAATGTTCCGGCTTACCTGGCTCAGGCGCGTCGGGGTACCACACCGGAATTTGATGCCCCCACCACAATTGACGGCTGATGCACCAGTCGTGGATGTTTTCAAGCCAGTGGAAGTAGGTCTTCTCGAAGCGATCGGGCACGATGCGGATGCGGCCGTCGCGCACTGCCTTCATGGCTTCATCCGCCATGTCCTGCATGTTGCAGAACCATTGCGGGCTGATGCGCGGCTCGATGACTGCGCCGCTGCGCTGGCCGCGCCCCAGTCGCACGCGGTAGTCATCGACCTTCACGAGCAGCCCTTCTTTCTTCAAATCCGCAACGAGTTGTTTGCGGCACTCAAAGCGATCCAGGCCGGCATACGGGCCGGCGTTCTGGTTCATATGCGCGGTTTGAGTCAACACCTCGATGAATGGGAGGTGATGGCGTTTGCCCACCTCGTAGTCATTGAAGTCGTGCGCCGGGGTGATCTTCACTGCGCCAGTGCCAAAGTCTTTTTCGACCGTTGCATCTGTGATGATCGGGATGATGCGACCCACAACGGGCACAACGGCGTTGCATGCCGCCAGTCGGGTGTAGCGGTCGTCATCAGGATTCACTGCGACCGCAGTATCTCCGAGCAACGTTTCCGGGCGGGTGGTCGCAACGGTGATCCATTCTGTGGCGCCTTCTGCCCAGCGTCCGCTGCCCCATTCGGCGACAGGTTCTTCCCAGCGGTTGGTCTGCACCGGATAGCGGATTGTCCACAGGAAGCCGGGTTCGCCATCGTCGGCGAATTCCACTTCCAGATCTGAGACGCCAGTCAGTTGCACTGGGTCCCAGTTCACCATGCGCGTATCCTTATATATCAGGCCGCGATCATACAGGCGCTTGAATGCGGTGACCACGGCGCGGCTCAGCCCTTCATCAAGCGTGAAGCGTTCGCGCGTCCAGTCCGCCGTAATACCGAGCTTCTTTTGCTGGCGGGTGATGATTTCGTGCGAGTATTCCTTCCATGCCCACACTTCCTCGATGAAATCGCTGCGGCTCATGTCCTGGCGGCGCTTGCCCTCTTTGGCCAGCTTCTTCTCAACGACACTCTGCGTGGCAATGCCGGCATGGTCGGTGCCGGGCACGTACAACGTGCGCGCGCCTTTCATGCGAGAGTAACGCACCATCAAGTCCTCAACCGCAGAGGTGAGCGCATGACCCATATGCAGTGTGCCGGTGACGTTGGGTGGGGGTATGGTGATGACGAACGGCGGTTCGCCCGACAGGTACTCTTGCGCCTCGGGGCGGAAAAAGCCCTGCGACTCCCACCACTGGTAAAGACGATCTTCAACCGTTTTTGGATCATATGCTTTGGATAGCTGTGTCATAGTGTGTATCCTGATCTGAACAAAAATAAAAACGCTCCTCTCATCCATAAATCGGACGAGAGGAGCGTTTAAGGCTCCTTGCGCGGTACCACCGAACTTCGCTCTCTTAAAAAGAGAAGCACGCTCAATGCGATAACGGGCAATCCCGGACCAGGCTGGGGACAATGATGTCCACTTCACCGGATCAACTCACAAGCGACGTTCGGCCTTGGCCTGCCTGCATGGGCTTTCAGTCTTTGACCCACGCTCCCTTTCGGCGCCACGCCAGGCTGAAAGATAACCTGGCGACTTACTCCTCTTGCTCACAGTTTTTAATATGAGATTGTGTGGCAATTATAGCCGAGATACGGCAGTTTCCACAGAAACCAGATTGGTGGATTGTTAAGTGTTTTCGTAACTGCTCAGGCTGCCAAATAGACCTTGAAATCCGTGCGAAAAACGAGTATAAAGCGTGAACAAGATGTTAACACGCGAAGAGATTGAAACTGCATACAACGCAGGGCTGGAGGCAATCATAGCGTTAATCCAGCAACTGCTGGAACAGAATGCAGCGCTGATCAAACGGGTGGATAGTCTGGAAACACGGCTGAACAAAGACAGTCACAACAGCCACAAGCCGCCATCGAGTGATGGACACGGAAAGACAACGCGAACGCGGAGCGAGCGCAAAAAGACGGGGCGGGCAAGCGGCGGCCAAACCGGGCATGTGGGAACGACGCTGGACATGGTAGAACATCCTGACAAGGTGGTCGAACATCGTGCGGAACACTGTCAAGGCTGTGGAGCGGCATTGGGCAACGGGGCGAGTCATGTGGCTGAACGGCGGCAAGTATTCGACATACCGCCGACAGAACTGGAAGTGACGGAACATCAGTCGATGCGGAGCACATGCGAGAGCTGCGGGTGTGAGACGGTAGGGACATTTCCGGAGCAGGTGAGCCAGACGGTGCAATACGGGGCTGGGGTGAAAGGGCTGCTGGTGTATTGGAACACGCAGCAGTTGTTGCCGCTGGAGCGCAGTTGTGAAGTGATGAGTGATGTGCTGGGCGTGAGTCTGAGTGAAGGGACAGTCGTGAATGCGGTCAGCCAGTGCGCGGAGCAACTAATCCCAGTGGAAACCCAGATCAAAGCAGCGCTCATCGCATCCGACGTAGTGCACTTCGATGAGACCGGGATGCGGGTTGAAGCCAAACTGCACTGGCTGCACACAGCCGGGACGCCGCTGCTGACGTATTACAAGATGCATCCCAAGCGTGGCAGTAAAGCGCTCGAAGCCATTGGCATTTTGCCTGTATTTGAGGGGCTGGCGATGCACGATGCGTATGCCTCGTACTGGCTGTACGACGACTGCTGGCATGCGCTATGCAATGCGCATCTGTTGCGTGACCTGACTGCGATTGCGGAGGAGACTGCGCAGAGTTGGCCGGGCGAGTTCAAGACACTCCTGATCGAGGTCAAGGACGAGGTGGAGCGCCGGCGCAAACTCAGTGGCAAGCGCTTGGATTGGAAACAACGGCGAGATTATGAAGGCCGCTATGCCAAGCTGCTCGCGCTTGCTCAGCAAGCTCACCCGCCACCCGAAAGAGCAGTTGGACAACGCGGTCGCCTGAAACAAACCCCGGCGCGCAATCTGCTTGATCGTCTGGACAAGCACCGCAAATCCGTGATGGCTTTCATGTACGACTTCAGGGTGCCATTTGACAACAATCTCGCTGAACGCGATCTGCGCATGATGAAGGTCAAGCAAAAGATATCCGGCTGCTTTCGCAGTTCTAAGGGCGCGGAGCACTTCTGCCGGATTCGTGGTTATATCTCCACCCTGCGCAAGCAAGGTATCCCCGTGCTGAACGCCTTGCGCTCTCTCTTCGAGGGTTCGATTGTCATGCCCGCGCTGGGTTTTTCAGCCTGAGCAGTTACGTGTTTTTAACCTCAAACTCCTCTTGTCTCGTTAGAATAACAAAATGGATATTGCGTGGGTCTTTGTGGCAGCATTGCTTGTTATCAGCATCACCTTATTCGCGCGTAGTCGCGCGGCGCAGGCCGGCATTCTGGCGGGCGAAAGACTCGCGCGTCAGTTGCGCGATGCCAAACAGGAAATAGACGACCGGCTGACTGCTGAGGACAAACAACATGCGCTCTTGATGGAGACCATGATCGATCCAGTGATCTATGTTGACGCCAACCACATGATTATCGAATGTAATAGCGCCGCGCGCCAGCTGACAAAAGGCGCGGCGTCTCCCGGTCGCAGCTTGATGGAAACTATTCGTTCCCATGAGCTGGATAGTCTGGTGAACGAGACGATGAATGACTTGCATGAGCTTCCTGGTGAGATCACCATCAATGAACGGTTATATCGCGTCAGGCTCGCGCCGCTGATGGAACAGCATAACAATCAGGGCGCTCTGTTGATTATGCGCGACATTAGTGAACTGCAACGCCTCGGGCGCGCGCGGCGCGACTTTGTTGCGAATATCTCGCATGAGCTGCGCACACCACTCACTGCGATTCGCCTGCTGGTCGATACGATGCGGATGACCGATGGAGACGACTTCACCCTGCGCACCCGCCATCTCGATCAGGTCAGCGCACAGGTGGATGCGTTGACGCAGCTTGCGCAGGAGATGTATGATCTGTCGTTGATCGAGTCTGGTCAGGCGCCGATGCGTATGGTGCGCGCGTCGCTACACGACCTGACGGACCGAGTGATGACCAGGTTGGCGCCGCAGGCTGAACGCGCCGGGACGGTGTTGGTGAACGAGGTGAAGGAGGATGTGTTTGCATTGGTGGACATTGAGCAGATCAGCCGCGTGTTGACCAACCTGCTGCACAATGCGATCAAGTTCACGCCAAATGGCACAGTAATCGCTCTGATTGTCCCGGATCAACCGCCGCCAGCGCCCCAGACCGACGCGCCGGGACGGCAATACGCGCAGTCCCCCGATGACTTTTTCACTGTTGCCGTGCGGGATACCGGGGCAGGGATTGCTCATTCCGACCTGCCGCGCATTTTCGAGCGCTTCTATAAGGTCAGCCGGGCGCGCGGAAAGGGAGGCACCGGTCTTGGCCTTGCGATCGCAAAACACATCGTCGAGGCGCACGGCGGGCGAATCTGGGTCGAAAGCATCGAAGGCAGAGGCGCGACGTTTTTCTTCACGACGCCTCGCGAGGGTTAAGCCTAATGTAACTAAGAATTCACTGTCGTGCAGATACGAGGTTTATCTGTGATTCAGCCAATAGAAAGCATCCAGAGCGGAATGGCGCGCATGCTGAGCTGCAATCAGCCCAATACGTTGTTGCGCGCCATGCAGTCGATGGATGCGAACTTGGCGGAACAAGCGTAGTCGCCAACCTGCCGAATCTTACCGGACGGCATGATGAACGTTGATTTCCCCGCATTTGGTAGCGTACTTTGCTTATGATCGATGGCCGCAGACGGTAGGCGCGTACTGTGTGACCCAGCATGACGCATCCATCGACTACGAGCGGCCACAACGTCTTATTGTTCCACCACGATCCCTTGGCCGCTCTCCGCTCTCGCTTGCGTGCTTGCTTGCTAGTGGTTGAGACAGGATAATGAGCGACATACCGTGATCATTGCCAAATCTTAGTGACATTAGGGTTAAGCCCCCGTCGCGCTAATGTCGAGAACCCTGCGAAGGTTGTGGGCTTGCAAGCGACAAGACCTGACCGAGGACCCTTCGCAGGGGCGCCATCGACTCCCACGTCCTGCTTATTACGGCTTGGGCGTCGGGGTAGAGGTGATATCGATGCGAACGTAGAATATCTGAGTTGGTTTGGTCTTGTCTTCCTGGGCTGCAATGATCGCAAGCCCGTATTCCTTTGAACCGTCCTTCTTCCCAAAGAAGCAGAGTGTGCCGTCTCCGCCGCTGCTTGACGATCCTGAGCTTGAACCTGAACCAGAACCAGTCGTGCATCCGCCTGAATCCGTGGACCACCCATTCGCCTTCATAAGCACAGGGGTGTAGAAAGCCTGGATATCCGCTGGCGTTTTTGCAGTGGTGTAGGCGATAAACTCAAGCTTCCCCTGGAATGCAGCCTGCACTACCAGCTTCATGGCAAGTGGCAGGTCCAGGTTGGCTTTGCCCGCGCCAGGAAATGCAGGAACGTCCGCCCACAGACTGTTCGTGGTGCCTGCGCTTCCACCCACGAGTGAATTGACGATCCCGCACGCCATCGTCAGAAACATGGTCACAGTCAATAACACAGCAATTGTCTTACGAGTTACATTAGTCAAGGTTTACCTCTCCGGGAACACTACACGCGCTCTATTTCTAAATTCCGATCTACAGTCACAACACGAATACTCCAGTCGACTGAATCACCTCCATAGCTGTATGATGATGTCCATCACCAGGCGCGACCCGCCAGATCTGCTGATCCCGGCGATATGCGTAGAATAGCATTCTTACATGAGTAAATACAAAGCGATTCTTTTTGATCTTGATGGCACATTACGCGCAAACCAGCCTGAAGGATTTCAGGTTTTCATCGAATATGCAGCGCGGGTGGGCATCGCATTGAGCGAGCACCACATTGAGACCTGCGAGCGCGCGGTGCATCAGTACTGGGCCGATGGCGCGCAGGTGTTTGACCATCTGTCGCGTTACGATGAACGCGGTTTCTGGGTGAACTACAACCAGGTGCTGCTGGATGCCATGGAGGTTCCGCATACGGCGACCGACGCGGAGAAGATTCAGGACCAGTTCAAGCATTATGAGCCACAGAACGTCGTGTTCGCCGATGTCCCATACGTGCTGGAGACGCTGCGCAAGTCTGGCTACATCGTTGGCCTCGTGTCGAACCGCGACAGAGAAGTCGATACCGAAGTAACGCGCTATGGTTTTCGGCATCTACTCGACTTTACTCTCACGGGCGGGCAGGCGCGCAGTTGGAAACCTGCCCCCGGCATTTTTCGACGGGCGCTCGAAATCGCTGGCAATGTCCCGGCGGAACAGGCTCTCTATGTCGGTGATAACTATTACGCCGATATCGTTGGCGCGCGAAACGTGGGGATGGATGCGATTTTGATCGACCCGCGCGATGTGTTTCATGGCTACTACGACAAGCGCGTCAAGACATTGCGGGATGTGCTCCCGCTCATCGAGTCAGCATATTAATCTATGGAGCAAGATCGTCCGCCCTCATCGGTCCCAGGTCAAGCGGAAACACCGCCTGCGCCCAACCGCAAGTTGCCACTTATCGTCGCGGTTGGTGTGGTGTTCGCCTGTCTGGGCGCGCTCTGTCTGACCGCATTCGCGGCATTAGGTCTACTCAATGGATTCCTGGCAAGATCGACGTCCGTAGTGCGCGTGACGCCTCTGGAGCGCATTACGGCGGTAACGCCAACGTCGCTGCCAACGGCATCGTCGACGCCGGCGCCGACGTCACGGCCCGCGGTGATCTTTGAACTCACGCCAACACCATCACCGGCGCCCGCAACTCCAACACAGTATGCAACGCAATTGTTCCATGTGACGCCCGTCGTCACACGCACCATTAGCGTGTCTGTAACGGAAGAGAGCACTGCGCGACAGATTCGTGTCTTTAAGAAGCTGTGGGATATCGTAAACACCAACTACATCTACCCCGACTTCAATGGTCTGGACTGGGAGGCGTTGCGTGTGAAGACGCTCGACCAGATCAATGCCGGGATTGATGATGAACAGTTTTATGGCCTGATGCGCATTGCAATTGATAGCCTGAATGACCATCATTCCAGTTTCCTGTCGCCGCAGGAGGCGCGCGACGAACAGCAGGACTACGAAGGCGCCGGCAATTACACGGGCATCGGCGTGATCAGCGATATCAATACCGATAAAGGCTACGCTTATGTGTTGCAGGTGTTGCCAGGCAGCCCGGCTGAGAAAGCAGGCATTCGTTCGCATGAGCATATTCTGAGCATCAATGGACAGCAGGCAGTGGTGAATGAGAACGAAATGAATATGCCCTTGCTGCGCGGACCAGTTGGAACCACAGTGACGGTTACAGTGAGCGCGCCCGGCGGCCAACCTCGCACACTGGTGATCAAACGCGCAAAGCTGTCGACATCGACGCCGGTGGAGCATCGCACCATCCTCTCAGGCACGCGGCGCATCGGATACGTGATGATCCCGACGCTGTTTGAGGAAAGCGTCGGCGACGAGGTGCGCGCGGCGCTCGACGACCTGATGAAGAAGGGGAGGCTGGATGGGTTGATTATTGACATGCGACTTAACGGCGGAGGGGCTTATCCCGTGCTGATGCGCTGTGTGGGCTTCTTTACGTCTGGCTCGGTCGGGTCGTTAACCAGTCGCGCTGGTGTGCAGAAGACACTCGTCGCGCGCGCGGAACGGGTCGGGAATTCCCAGACGACGCCAATCATGGTGCTGGTTGGACATGCCACAGCATCCTATGCTGAGGTGTATGCGGGGATTCTGCGAGCCGCGGGTCGCGCCAGACTCCTGGGACAGAAGACCAGCGGGAATATCGAAACGCTCCGCGCGCATGACTTTGAGGATGGCTCGCTGGCATGGATCGCTGAAGAAACCTTCCAACTGCCCGATGGATCGAACTGGGAAGGCAAAGGACTTACTCCGGATATCACAATAGATAAGGCGTGGGACGACTTTACCGACGAGAGCGACCCGGTTATAGCCGCCGCGCTAAAGGCATTTTGAAATCATGATATGTGACTACGAAGGTTCAGATTACAAGACGCGATTCTGGCAGAACGCTGATCGCGCTTACGAAGACGCAGTAGAACGGGTGGCGCTGCGGCGCATGCTGCCGGAGAAAGGCCGCCGGATCGTCGAGTTCGGCGCCGGGTTTGGCCGGCTGGCTGAACTATATACTGGTTATGAAGAGATCATCCTGCTGGACTACTCGCGCACGCTGCTGGAGCAGGCGCAGGAACGCTGGGGTGGCGACCCGCGTTTCAAGTTCGTGGCCGCGGATATTTACCATTTGCCGTTTGCTGCCGGGGTGATGAGTGCTGCAACCATGATTCGCGTGATCCATCACATCGAGGATGTCCCGGCGGCGTTACAGCAGATCAGCCGCGCAATCGCGCCACAGGGAAAGTTTGTGCTGGAGTTCGCTAACAAGCGAAACATCAAGTCCATGACCCGATATGCGCTGCGCCGCCAGAAGTGGAATCCAAGCCAGCCCGAACCATTTGAGTTTGTCAAGCTGAACTTTGACTTCCATCCGGCCTGGATGCTGGAACAGTTGCGTTTGGCCGGCCTCAAAACCGAACGCACACTGGCCGTATCCTATCTGCGTTCGGGGCTGCTCAAGCGCATCGTGCCGGTAGCCTTGATGGTGTATGCCGATGCGGTGCTGCAGTTGACCGCACCGCTTGGGTTGCTTTCACCCAGCGTGTTCACGCTGAACAGCCGCGCGTCCGTTTCAGATGAGTCAGCCGATGGGCAGGCGGCCTCGGGCGACGACATTTTCCGATGTCCGAGAACCGGGCAGAAACTGCGTCGCGATGGCGATTTGATGGTAAACGAGGACGGGCTGCGCTGGCAAGCGCGCGGCAACTTCTTCGATTTCAAAGAGCCTGTTTGAAAAAACAGAAAGGGCCGGATGTTTGCATCCGGCCCTTTTTATTCCAGTGCGACTTCTACTACTTGTTTGCAGTGAGGTATCGCGCGTCTGCGACGATCCAGCATGAATCGCTGGCGCCAGTCACACACTTAATGTGCCACCATTTAGCGTCTTTGCTCACGCCGAGAACATCCAGCGTCTCGCCTCGGCGAATGAAACCAACAACCTTGTAAGTCGCAGCTGGTCCGCTGCGGATGTTTAGGGTGCCTTTGGTTGTCAATGTCTTGACATCAGTCGCCTCTGAGGGGATCGTGCTCTTTTGACTTGTGGTTGTCGTAACCGTCGTCGTGCCGGTGGGCGTTACTTCGACCGTCGAGGTCAGGCCAGTCGTTACAGTTACTCCTGTCGAGGGTGTAATCGGAGTGGTTGTTGTCACTGGCGTTGTATCTGTCACCACGGGAGTGGGCGTCAGGTTAACGTCGCCGCCCGCCGGCAATGCCGACTTGCTGACGACGGTTGCCACAGGGGTTCCCGCGCCAGGCTTTGCGTCCGGCGCGGCGCCCTGGGTGGAAACGGTGCTGACCGGCTTGGGCCCGCTCGTGCTGCAGGCGCTCAACGCAATCATGCCAACGACCAATAAACTTGCGATTCTTACGATTTTCATTGCTTCTTCTCCTTCTCCTATTTGACTCAACCTATTTTGAAACTGAATAACTTATTCGGCGTGTTGACGTACATCGTGTTGCTCGTTGGGTCGAGCGACATGTCCTGCATGCCCACGAATTCGTCATTCGAGGCGCGGTATTGTCGCACATAGTCCCCTGTTTTTGTGAACTGCCAGATCGCTCCGATACTGGCATCGCCAATATACACGTTGCCAGTGTTTTGATCGGGGCCGCTCAATTCGATGGCGATGGCCTGGCCGATTGGCTGCGGCAGGCTGCCGACGTTGATATTGAACGGCTTAGACTCTCGGCCATAAAACTTGAGAACTGTTCCATTCTTCTGCACCAGATACACAGCGCCATCGATGGCTATATCCACGCAGTCTTTCACCTGCGGGTTAGGGATGCGGAAATAGGCGTCGCCCCGGGCTAATTTATTGCCCTGCAATGTGTAGCGCCAGATCTGGCCGGCGCCGGTGTCAAGTAAGTAGGCGGTGCTATTGTACAGTTCACCGGCCACGATGGTATCCGGATTGCCAGCCGGGTCCGAGGGCAGATTGAGCTGAATCAGTTGGCCAGTTGCCGAACTGTACTCGTACAGAGCGCTCTTGCTGTACAGCACTGCGCCTTCAGCGTGCCAGCGTCCGTTGCTTGCAGTGGCCCAAGTCACATCCGCGATTGGCGCGCCGGCAGGAATGCCGCCGCCCGCGAGTGTGAGAGGCACGGGCTTGCCGGTCACACCGTTGCGTTGGATATTCAGCACGTGGTATTCAGCGTTGTTGGTCGCGGGATCGAGAACGTACACGCCAAGAGAAGCCGCAGCGATCCGGCGTGGGGACGCAGTCGCTGCGAGGTCAACAATCGCAGTTGCCGCCACGCGGGTGACCTTGTTGATCGTATCGACCTGCGATTGTGCGAGTCGCTGATCATCGAGCAACGCGGCTGTTTCGTCGGGATATCTCGCCTGGTAATTCTCAATCAGGCTGAGGGCGTTTGTCCATTTATCGAGCGCTGGCGCGGATTTGGCCTGTTCGATCTGGCGGCGGATCTGGCCTTGCAACTGTTGTTTCTCAGCCAATCCGCTGAATTGGAAATAGAGTATCGTGACCACGAGCGCGACGATGATTGGCAATAGAATCGCGACAGCCGCCAGACCAAATGTGGCCGCTCGCGATCGTTCCGCCGCCAGGCTCCGCGCTGCCGACGCTGGCAGTAATTGCTGGCCGAACGAACCCATTGTGCGCTGGAGCGACTTCGCTGCGCCGCCGATGAATGTGGATGCCGCTGCGCCCGCGTCTGCAAGGGCGTGCGATGGCGCAGCGGCGCGGTCGGACGCGGTCTGTGGTTCCACAGCCTCATTCACTGCCGGTTCAGTCTGCGGTTCCTTTACTGTGATCGGAGGCGGGGTTGCCGTTGCGTGTGCTGAGGCTGCGCCAGCGACGCTGAATGCAACACCGACCATCTTGCCTTGTTTCACATTGGCGTTGACATATCCGGCGACGAGACGACCGTCGCCCTTGCGCATGCACGTGTTTACGAGTGTATCGCTCACGCCAGAGCAAGACCCTTCTCCGCTCAGGACGAAGTTGTCGCCCGTTTTCCACGCGAAGTTGGTGAAGATCGCGTCGACGGTGCGGCTGCTGCCAATCGCTGGTGTGCCGGGACCGGGCGCAAGTTGCTCAAACGCGCCCGACTGCGCACAGGCAAAGGCAATGCCTGGACCGGCTTGCGCAATGACCACGTTCTCTTCGTTGACTACGGCACAGGTTAATGACCCCAGTATCCGTTTAGAAGGCGGCATACCCCGGTTGAGATCGACGATGCGGTCGTTAGCGAGTTTTATCCCTAATCGCATCGCAGTCGTCAAGCCGCCAGGCGCGCGCCAGTATCCTTCGCTGAAGATGCGCGTGATCTCCGCGTAGGTTGCCGGTTCTGCATTTTGCAGTTCAAGGAAGAGGATGAGGGTTTCACCGCTGCGAGGCGAGCGCTTACCAGTGGGTTGCGCAAATACCTGCGGTGTGTCACCCAGTTCCTTGCCATTAACAACGTGAATGGTCGCAAATGTTACGTCAGCCATGGGCATTCATTTACTACCGCTTAGTTTATCAGCATATTGTGAGATTGTCATAGCGAATTCTAAGCGACAAGCCTGGATACATATCATAACGGCAATGATTGCAGTTGTAGTTGCGTGATGACGATGTGAAGTCGAGTTCGCTGTATGATGCAGTCAATGAGTACTGAGCAACTATCACTGGCACACCTTGTGCGTCCGCCCGAGACGGATGGGGCGCCAGATACACTCCCTCCGTTGTTGATCCTGCTGCATGGCGTGCGCAGCAATGAACAGGATTTGTTTGCGTTGATCCCGTATCTCGACGAACGGTTCATCGTCGTCAGCGCCCGCGCGCCGATCCTCATGGGGCGCAATCAGTTTGGCTGGTATCACGTCGCCTTCTATGCGGATCACATCGACCGCGATGAGGCCGAGTTTGAACAAAGCCGCAAGCAACTGTTGCAATTCATCAGCGAAGCCGTCGCGAGATATGGCGCCGATCCGAAACGCGTGTATCTGATGGGTTTCAGCCAGGGATCGATCATGAGCCTCGCCGTCATGCTCACTCAGCCCGAGTTGCTGGCGGGCGTGGTTGTCCAGAGTGGGTCGCTCCCAGTCGAGGTATTGCCGATTGCTGCATCGCCAGACCGGCTTAAGGACTTCCCGGTGCTCGTTGTGCATGGTCTTTATGACAACGTGCTCCCGATCGCCGAAGGACGCGCCATTAAGGAGTATTTCAGCCAGCTGCCGGTAAAACTTGATTATCACGAGTACCCGATGCGCCATGAAATATCTGACCAGAGCCTGGACGATGTGTGCGGGTGGCTGATCGCGCAACTGAATCGCGCATGAAGATTTACCAGGGGGTGTGATGTTTCAGTCAATGTTGTTTTCTGCCGAACCGCTCTCTGTGACAGACTTGACGCTGCGCATCAAGGCGCTGTTGGAAAGCGATGAGGAACTGGCCGATGTGCGAGTCTCCGGCGAAATCAGCAACCTGTCGCGCCCGGCGTCGGGTCATGTGTACTTCACGCTGAAGGATGCGGGTGCGCAGGTGAAGTGCGTGATGTGGAAATCGACCGCGATGCGCATACGCCAGCCATTTCGCGCAGGCGACGCGGTGACCGCGCGCGGCCGCATCAGTTTGTACGAGCGTGATGGGGCGTATCAACTCTATGTCGAATCGATGACGACATCGGGCACTGGCGATCTGTATGCTGAGTACGAGCGCCTGAAGCGCGAGCTTGAGGCCGAAGGGCTTTTTGACCAGGCGCGTAAACGGCCATTGCCCGCTTTCCCGCGCATTCTCGGTGTAGTCACATCGCCAACTGGCGCCGCCTTACAGGACATCCTGAATGTGTTGACGCGCCGCTTCCCGATAATCGAGGTCATCCTGGCGCCGACGCTGGTGCAAGGGGCAGAAGCTCCAGCCCAGATCGCGCGGGCTATCAAGGCGCTTAATAATCTGGGTGTGTGTGATGTCATACTTGTCGCGCGCGGCGGCGGCAGCCTCGAAGAGCTGTGGGCGTTTAATGACGAGCGCGTCGTCCGCGCGGTGGCGGCATCCGAGGCGCCCATAGTCAGCGGCGTGGGTCACGAGATCGACTTCACACTGACGGATTTCGCAGCCGACGCGCGCGCGCCGACTCCGTCTGCAGCGGCGGAGATTATCACGCCGGATATCGTCGAGATACGGCAGGATATTGATGCGTTGGCACAGAGCTTAAGCACTCTGCTGCAGAATCGCATTGAGCAGGAACGCACCCGCGTCGATACCCTGCGGCGGGCGTTGCGCATGCTAAGTCCGCGCGCGCAGGCGGGGCGCGCGCGGGAGCGCGTGACCGATCTGCAATTGCGGCTCGATGCAGCGCTGTTGTCGCGTATCGGGTTGCAGCATGAGCAATTGCATGGACTGGCTGGCAGGCTTGAGGCCGTCAGCCCACAGGCTACGCTGGCGCGCGGTTATGCCATCGTCCGGCGCGAGCGCGATGGGGCTGTCGTGCGTTCGGTGGCGGATGTGATGACGGGGGATGCATTGCGCATCCTCGTATCTGATGGAGAATTTGGCGCACAAGGAGCGTTGAAATGAGCGAAAAGATGCACGTCGTGCAATTTACAGGCGTTGAGCAGGCGGAACTCTTCGAGCGCGAACGCAACACGCAACCGCCGGGTGAGAAGGAAGTCGTGGGACATACGATTCGTTCGTTGATCAGTCCCGGCACCGAGTTGGCCGGTTATCGTGGGCAATATGCGTGGGCGCAGTTCCCGATCTCGACCGGGTATGCGGCGGTGTTTGAGGTTGATGCCGTAGGGTCGGGGGTGACTGACCTGAAGCCGGGCGACCTGGCCTTTTGCATGGGCAACCATCAGTCGCACCAGCGCGCGCCGCGCGAGCACGTGGCTGCTTTGCCCGTGGGATTGTCACCCGAAATTGCGCCTTTTGCGCGGTTGATGTGTGTGACGATGAGCACGCTGACGACGACCGTGGCGCGCCCACCTGCCAAGGTGATTGTGACCGGTCTCGGTATCGTCGGGCACCTGGCGGCGCGCATGTTCCAATCGTGCGGCTATGATGTGCTGGCGGTCGATCCAAGTGAGGCGCGGCGCGATGCCGCATTGCGTGGAGGCGTGAAGCGCGCTGCGCCAGCGATCCCGCTGAACGATCCGGAATACGCTGGCAAAGTGGCGCTAGTAGTCGAGTGTTCAGGGCATGAACAGGCAGCGCTGGATGCATGTAAGGTAGTGCAGAAGCGCGGCGAAGTGGTCATCGTTGCAGCCATGTGGCAGCAGCGCACGACGCTGTCTGCGTTCGAGATGCTGAACACTATCTTTAATCGCTACGTTACCGTGCGGAGCGGTTGGGAGTGGGAACTTCCCCTGACCCCGACGGACTTCCGGGCGAACAGCATTTACGGAAACATCGTTGGCGCCATGCAGTGGTTGGCCGATGGGCGGATCACGACGGATCAACTGGCGCTCACCCGCTCACCGCGCGAGGCGCAAGCGGCCTATCAGCAGTTGTTGCATGACCCCGCAAAGAGCCTGTCGGTGTTGTTCGATTGGACGAGTGTGTAGCAGATCATGGTGATTATTGGTCGCTGGCAGAGTCGCCCAGTCACACTCAGCGTCAAGCCCAATTGCCTCACTGTGAGTGTGGACGGGCCGGCGGAATCCAGCGTGTTCAGTTTCGACTATGCGGGTCGGATGTGGACCGCGCTACTTGACGGCATTTCGTATCGGCGCGGACTGGACGGACGCATGATCGCGAAGTGGTCGATTGCCGGCCGGCAACGTGACCGTCGCTGGCTGGGTCAGGAGGACGCACTGAAGATTGAGGAGCGCGCGCGCGGCACAACGGCAGACCTGTATCGCGCTATCCTCGACGGCGTCGCTGAGTTACGCGAAGCGCTCCCGCCAGAAGGCCATAGCGTGTTTCAGTCCGCGATTGCGTTTGACGCTTTACGGTCGCGCGCCGACGCGAAGCAATATCACCAGGTATACAAGCCGGTCGGCATCCTTCCACCCGATCAGTACATGGCAGTAGTGCTGCAGGCGACCGAGGGGTGTTCGTTTAACACCTGCACTTTCTGCACGTTTTACCGCGATCGTTCGTTTCGCATCCGCCGCCCGGTTGAATTTCGAACGCATGCGCAGGCAGTGCGCGATTTTCTGGGCGCCGGGTTGTCGTTGCGGCGCACCGTTTTTCTTGGCGACGCCAATGCGCTGGTGATCCCCATGCCCGTGCTTGTGCCGCTCATGGATGTTGTGCGCGAGGTGTATGACGTGGACAAACTCGGTGGCATGTTCGCGTTCCTCGACGGTTTTAGCGGCGAGCGCAAGTCGGTAAGCGACTACGCGCTGCTGGCAGGGCGCGGGCTGAAGCGCGTGTATATCGGGATGGAAAGCGGCAGTGACGAGTTGTTGCGTTTTCTGCATAAACCCAGCAAGGCTGACGAAGTGGTGCGTTCCGTGCGCGCAATGAAGGCCGGCGGCGTCGCGGTTGGCATCATCATCCTGCTCGGCGCGGGCGGACATGCCTATGCGGCTGCGCATGTCAAGGACACCATCGCGGCGCTGAACCAGATGCCTCTGGATATGGACGACATTATCTATTTCTCGGAGCTGGTCGCAGAAGAGGGCATGGACTATAGCAAAGCCGCCTATCAAGCGCAGTTGATCCCGCTCACACAGCCGGAGCGCATCGCGCAGGGAGAGGAGATACAAGCCAGTTTGTGCTTTGACGAGCAGCGCGGCATGCCGCACATCAGTCGTTACGATATTCGCGAGTTCATCTACTGATGACCTCGCAGGAGAGAGACAAATGCCATTTCAACCACACACCGTTATCGAACCGTTTCGCATCAAGACCGTCGAACCCATCCGGCATATCACGCGCGAGGAGCGCATCGCGGCGCTCACCGCAGCCGGCAATAACCTGTTTTTACTGAAGGCCGAAGACGTGCTGATCGATCTACTCACCGACTCAGGCACCGGCGCGATGTCGTCGGCGCAGTGGGGCGGAATGATGCAGGGCGACGAGTCTTACGCAGGCGCGCGCTCGTTCTTTCGCTTCGAGGCGGCGGTGCAGGAGATCACCGGGCTGAAGTATGTCATCCCGACCCACCAGGGACGCGCCGCCGAGCGCATTCTGTTTGGCGCTGCGGTCAAGCAGGGTGACATCGTCCCAAACAACACGCACTTTGACACCACGCGCGCGAACATTGAATCGCGCGGCGCGACTGCGCTTGATATCCCGGTTGCAGAAGGACGGCAACCGCAGTTCATTCACCCGTTCAAGGGGTGCATTGATCTTGCGGCGCTCGATCAGGCGCTGGCGGACAACCCGGGGCGCGTGCCGCTGGCGATGCTCACCGTGACCAATAACTCAGGCGGCGGTCAGCCTGTCAGCATGGAAAACATCCGCGCGGCGAGTGCGATCTGCCGTCGTCATGGCGTGCCGTTCTTTCTTGATGCCTGTCGGTTTGCTGAGAACGCGTGGTTCATCAAGCTGCGCGAACCTGGTTACGCGGACAAGACGCCGTTTGACATTGCGCGTGAGATGTTCAGTTACGTCGATGGCTGCACGATGAGCGCGAAGAAGGATGGCCTGGCCAACATTGGCGGCTTTCTGGCATTAAATGACACGGCACTGGCGCGCAAGTGCAAGGACATGCTTATCCTGACAGAGGGGTTCCCGACCTATGGCGGACTGGCTGGATATGATCTTGAGGCGATCGCAATCGGTCTGCACGAGGTGCTGGACGAGGATTATCTGCGCTATCGCATCCGCTCGGTCGAATATTTTGGCGATAAGCTGACCCGCGCGGGCATCCCGATCGTGTTGCCCACTGGTGGACATGCGGTTTACATCGATGCGAAGGCGATGCTGCCGCATATCCCGCAGAGCGAATATCCCGCGTGGGCGCTTTCGCTGGCGTTGTACCTTGAAGGCGGGGTGCGCTCCGTCGAGATCGGCTCGGTGATGTTTGGACGTCAGCCCGATGGCAGCGAGAAGCCAGCGGCGATGGAACTGGTGCGCCTGGCGTTTCCGCGCCGCGTATACACGCAAAGCCATGTGGACTATCTGGCTGAAGTGCTGTTATATGTCAATAGCATCAAGGATCGCATTCGGGGCGTCAAGATTGCAGAGTCGCCCGATACGTTGCGCCACTTCAGCGCGCGCATGGCGCCGGCGCATGGGGCGTTGCTGGCGGAGTAATGCGTTAAACACAAAGCGTGACCGAGTGAGGTGACACCCGTTGCCTCACTCGATCACGTCGGCGGTTATCGCACCGTTGCGCTGTCGTCGGGCCACGCGGTTCCGTCGGGTTTGAGCGCGTGGATACGCTGGCCGGTGTCGGGGTCGTACACGCCGATAACTACCGACGTTGCATCTGCTTGCCCTGCCAGTGGGATGCGCTGTTCGAAGGTGTCACCCTTATCCCAGTAAGCGGCGGAATAGTCAAATAGCACGTCGTTCTGAGTAATCGTCTTGCCATTCGCATCGAGCCCATGGACGAAGACTTTGTAGTTTTTGTCAGGTTGGCTGGTAGCGCGCCATGACAGGATAATCCCGTCGCCATCAATGCGAGCAGCCATGAGGTCCGCGAAGTTCACGAACTGCGCGACAGGCGGTGTTAAGGCAGGGGGTGGAAGGGTTGATTGTGGGGCGCGCACCTTCACGCGCCCGATCTCGACGCTGACCGCCGGGCTGCCCGCAAGGTGAATCGCCCCGCCGCCGGCAAGGTTCCACCCCGCCAGTATCTGCAGCAACTGGCTTTTGTCCGTATCCACCGTGATCTGGTAGGTCTCGCGCACCGGACGCCCCACCTGCCATGCGCGCGTGAGATAAGCATATCGCACCGCATTGGCCGTGTTCAGGTAGGCGGCGGTTGTGCCATCTTCCCGGCGGAGATCGAGCATCAGTTGCGCCGTGCGGGTGAGTGGAACCGTTGTGCGCCATACGATGGTAATCTCGACAGGCGTTCCGCTGTCCACCCGGCGATTTGCCAGTTGCACGTCCAGCATCTGGATGCCATTGTCAAACGCGACCTGCCCGCTCGCTGGTCGTTGCAGGATGGTCTGGGCCTCGCTGTCGGTCAGGTAGTGAGGATAGGCATACATCACGTTGAGCGCGTCGTATAACGTCAGGGCTGTGAATACGCCATAACCGATGACGACCACCGCGATCAGTCCGCGCTGTATCTTCTGTGGGATGAACACGAGCAGGCCGGCGGCGACGAGCAGCGTGATCGGGATCAGCGTCGGCGTAAAGAAGCGCATATTTTCGGTGTCGGCGTGCGTGCGCAGCCACAAGATGAACGTGCCTGTATTTATCGCGAGCGCAAGCAGTAACGGGAGGATAGCCAGGCTCAGTTTGCGCCGCGCCAGCAACCAGATCGCGCCTGCCATCCCGGCGATGAACAAATAAAGCATGACGCGGTTGTACCGGTCTGGGATGGGAAGCATGTACCCGGGGTGGGAGAAGAAGTTGGACAGGATGAAGGGGACTGCATCCAGCATCGCCTGGATCGCGCGTGGTTGCGCCATCGGCGGCATCAGCTTGTTGACTTCGTTCCATGCCAGAAAGTCGCCATACATCAACCAGTTGTGCGCGAAGTACGCCCCGGTTGTGAGAAGCGCGCCTGCCGCGAACGCCGCGCCCAGTAGTGCAATCCATTTGAATGAGTAGCGAGAACGCCACGCCCGGCACAGGATTGCGATAGGCGCGGCAATGGCGACGGCGCCGCCGCTGTATTTCGTCAGCAACGTGAGTCCGGCCAGAACTCCGAGCAGGACGCCGAGGAACGGCCTTGGTTCTTTCGCGGTGGTCACGATGCGCGTTGCGACCAGTAGAGTCAGCGCGGCCATGCACGCTACAGGAATATCGTTCGAGATGGCTCCGCTGAGCATCAGGTTGTGCGGGTTGAACGCAACCAGCGCAGTGGTCAACAGCGCTACTTCAGGCCGGCCTGTGATCATGCGCGCGATGTAGTAACTGCAGATCACCAGACCCGCGCCAAACAGCACTGTGGCAAAACGCACGAGGTGACCTGCCAATGCAAACCCACTGCCAAGCGACCCGTCATCGGCAGGCAGGAAGTTGCCATACATGCCGTTTGCGGCATCCTGACCGAGCACCTGCTCCTGCATCAGGTCGCCGCGCGGGACAATCGCCGCAATTCTGCCCATCATGATGTAATACAAAGGCGGCTGTGATGCTTCGTGAGTCTGCCAGTAGGGAGCGGCCGGGTCGCCGGTCGTGAAGTGTTTTGTATAATCGGGCAGCGGGCGGCCCAGGGCGTAGTGTTCGACGTACGCGTAGTGCCAGCCCTCATCTGAGCCCTGGTAGAGCGGCGTCTTCAGGCTGACCATGATTCCGAGCACGATGAAGACGACGACAATGCCCCATGCGGTGTATGGAGATAATATCGCTATCTGCACAGGTGACCGGATGTTATCCCAAAGAGAGCGGTGTTGGCGCGTGACTGACATCGCCGATATTCTAATGTAATGTGACGGTAAAATGGACTTTGTGCAAGACGCAATCATCGGTCTGGACATCGGAACAACCAGTGCAAAGGCAGCGCTATTTGCGCTGACCGGTCAGGAACTCGCCAGCGCGGAGTCCACCTACGGCATCACCTCCCCTCAGCCAGGGTGGTGCGAGCAGGATCCGCAGCAAGTCTGGCGCGCAGTCCTCGATATCCTCTGCGCCATAGCGGGTGAGGCAGGTTCAACCATCCGGCCCGTGGGCATGGCGGTCGCCAGTCAAAGCGGGTCGCTCGTTCCCGCTGACGCCGATGGCGCTCCCGTATATTCGTGCATCACGTGGATGGATGGGCGAACAGAGGCGCTTGTGAACGCGTGGGTTGCCGCCGGCGCCCAGGAACGTGTGCGAGCCATCAGTGGATGGCACATTCATCCCGGCTTGCCGCTCGCGACAATCGCGTGGTTGCGCGAACATAACCCGACGGTATTCGGCGCCGCGCGACGTTGGCTGTGCATGAATGACTACATCGTCTTTAAGCTAACGGGACAGTTTGCCGCCAATCCTTCCAACGGTGGTGTGACGCAATTGATGCAGGCGGCGACGCCCGCGTGGAGCCCGGAGTTGTGTGCGATGGTTGGCGCGCGTCCGGAGCAGTTTTCGCCCATATTCGAGGGTGGAACCGTGATCGGTCCAATCACCCCGGAAACCCGCGAGGCGACCAGGTTGCCGGCAGGGTTGCCTGTCATCAGCGGCGGTCACGACCAAAGCTGCACTGCGCTGGCGCTGGGGGTGACGCAACCCGGCCAGATACTACTGGCATGCGGCACGTCATGGGTGATCACAGGCGTTGTGACACAACCGGATGTCGTTGCTGTGCCCGATGCGCTCGACCTGAACTATCACGCCCTGCCGGGCCGGTGGACGATCTCACAATCGCTTGGCGGGTTGGGAGCGTCGCTGGAGTGGCTGGTCAACCAGTGCTGGGGCGAGTTGCCAGATCGGATGGGACGATACCGCTCGCTGGATGCCGAATTGGGTCAGACGCGCGCAGGGAGCGATGGATTGCTCTTCATTCCGATGTCGGGCGGGCACGTCGCGCCGGCAGGGATGCAGCGCGGCGGTTTTGTCAACCTGCACCTGGGTCACGGGCGAGCCCATATGGCGCGCGCTGTCCTCGAGAGCGCGGCATTTGAGCTGCGGCTTGCACTCGACAATATCGGGCAGGGCGGTTTGCGCACTGACGCATTATGGATGTTCGGCGGCGCGACGCGCAGTTCGATCTGGCCGAGAATCGTCGCAGATGTAGTGGGTCTGCCGTTACGCATCACACCCAGCGCTCATTTACCGGCGGTCGGCGCTGCTATCCTGGCAAGCCTTGGCGTCAAGGCATTCAGCAATGCTGTCGATGCACAGCGCTGTTTCACCCAGCCTGCGCTTGCGTATAATCCGGACCCCGCCCGTCAAGCCATCTATGCAGAGCGATTCAACGCCTACCGTAAGGTCGTTGGCGCATGAAGACAGAGGTACTACACAGTGAACCATCGTGACACAATGCCAACCGTCGCAGTCCTGATCGGTCGCAATCATTACCGTCGCATGTTGAGCGCGCAGACATTAGACAAGCTGAGCAGTTTCGCCCGGGTAGTTGAACACACGGGCGGCGAGCCTGCAACGCATGCCGATTTACTGGCACTTCTGCCCGACGCGGATGCATGCCTGACAAGCTGGGGTGTGGCGCAACTGGATGCAGAAGTGCTTGCGGCTGCGCCCAGGCTGCGCATGATGGCGCATATGGGATCGAGCGTCAAGCGCTTCATCAGTCAGGGTGTGTGGGATCGCGGGATGCGCGTGACAAGTGCGGCGCCTGCGCTGGCCGAGGATGTCGCCATCACCGCGCTGGGGCTGATCATCACTGGGATGAAACACATCTGGCCGCTTGGGCTGCACGTGCGCGACGGCGGTTGGCGCGAAAGCGCCTACTTCCCATCGCGCGAGTTGAGGAATAAGACCGTTGGCATCGTCGGCGCCAGCCGGGTAGGGCGGCATCTGATCCGTTTCCTCCAACCGTTTCACGTTCATATTCTGTTGTTTGATCCTTACATCACTGCTGAGCAGGCGGCGGCTTTGGAGGTTGAGAAGGTGGAGATCGACGATCTTTTGCGCCGCGCCGACATCCTAACCCTCCATGCGCCGTCGACTAATGAGACGCGCCACATGCTTGATGCGACCAGGCTGGCGTTGTTGCGCGATGATGCGCTGATCATCAACACGGCGCGCGGCGATCTGTTTGATGAGGCCGCGCTGATTGCTGAACTGGCGAAGGGGCGCTTTTTCGCCTACCTCGATGTCACCGACCCGGAACCGCCTGCGTCCGATAGCCCGTTGCGATGTCTGCCAAACGTGGTTGTCGTCCCGCACATTGCAGGATGTATAGAGGATTGCACCCATCTGGGCGATATGGCCGTCGAGGAACTGCGTCGGTTCTTTGCGCGTGAGTCAGCCTTGTATCCACTGACGCCAGAAATTCTGGCACACATGAGCTAATGAGGGTCATATGAATAAAGGCCCTCTCATCGGGCGCGGTCGGACTGCTGACATTTATGCGTGGGGCGATGACAGGGTGATCAAACTGTTCAACGCCGACTGCCCACTCTCCTGGGCACAACACGAGATGGAGATTGCGCAGATCGTCGAGAAGGCCGGGCTGCCTGCGCCGCATGTGGAACCTGAACTGGTTCAGGCCGACGGTCGCGCGGGCATCGTATACGAACGCCTCTGCGGGATATCGATGCTCCGATTGCTACAGTCAAAACCGTGGAAGGTCGCGGCGCTTGGCCGGTTGATGGCTGATCTGCACGCGGCGATACACCGGTGCACAACCACTCAGTTGTCCACGCACAAAAGCAGGTTGCAACGATCCATCGAACAGGCGTCGCCATTGCCAGGCATGCTGAGACAGGCGGCGCTGAAGGCATTAGCGGGTTTGCCGGAGGGGCAGACGCTGTGCCACGGCGATTTTCACCCCGACAATATCATCATGACCGAGCGAGGGCCGCGCGTTATCGATTGGATGACGGCTGCTCAGGGCGATCCGCTTGCGGATGTGGCGCGCACGGTTATGATTTTGCGCCTGGGCGACGCGCCGTCGGGGGTGCGCGGTCGCTGGTTAATCTCGTTTTTGCGCGATACGTTCTACGCGTCCTATATCAACCGCTATCTGTATGCGGGTTCGATCATGCGGCGCGATGTCGATGCGTGGCAACTGCCTACTATGGCGGCGCGCCTGAACGAAGAAATTCCCGCCGAACATGGCAGGTTGCTCAGATTGATTGAGGAAGCGTTGACCGAACAGGAAACGGCAGGCGCATAATCACATAACCGCTTGCGAAACAAGGACACAATATGCAACATAATGAGAGCTGGTTTGAAGGTCACCATGGTTTAAAGTTGTATTGCCAGTCGTGGACGCCGGATACGCCGCCGAAAGCAATCCTGGCCATTGTGCATGGGTTTGGAGAGCACAGTGGTCGCTACATGAATCTTGTGAATTGCTTTGTCCTGCGTGGTTATGCGGTGCACAGCTTTGATCTGCGTGGACATGGGCGCTCGCCCGGCAGGCGTGGGCACGTGATGAACTGGTCGGAATACCGTCTGGATGTGGATGCGTTCCTGCGTATGATTGCGCGCTCTGATCCTCACACGCCGATGTTCTTATACGGTCATAGCCTTGGCGGGCTGATCGTGCTGGATTATGCGTTGCATGATCCCGTGGCGCTTCGCGGCGTGATCTCGTCCGCGCCGGCATTGGGCCAAGTGGCTATCTCGCCCGTGCTGCTGGCGCTCAGCCGGATCATGTCGCGAGTGAGTCCCACGTTTTCGATCAGAACCCAACTGGACGCGACGATGATCTCACGCGATCCGGCGGTGGTGAGCGCCTACACGGCTGACCCAACGGTTCACGACACGGCCAGTGCGCGTCTGGGCACCGAGATGGCAGCGGCGCAGGAATGGGTGCAGGCGCATGCCGGCGGTCTGCATCTCCCGTTATTGCTTTTCCAAGGCAGTATGGATCGTCTGGTTAACCCTGCCGGAGGCCAGCAGTTCTTCCGTAACGTTCCAGATGGCGATAAACAATACATCGCGTATGATGGTTCGTTCCATGAGGTTCACAACGACCTCGACCAGCAGAAGGCGTTTGATGATATCGCGGGCTGGCTTGAACTTCATTGAAAGCTATACTTGACATATGGGTATGACAACACGCAATAGAGATGGGTTGTGGCTGGGCGTCGGGCTGGCGGGTATCGCGCTTGCACTGGCAATTGGCCAATCGCAGAAACGGCGCGCGCGTGGCGCGTGGGAGTGGTCGGGAAATGCCGGCCAGTCGAATGTCGCGTGTGTAACTGGCGCTTCGAGTGGTATCGGACTGTGTTTTGCGCAGAAGCTGGCGGCACGCAAACACGATCTTATCCTCGTGGCGCGGCGCGAGGAGCGCCTGAGGTCGGTGGCGCAGGAGCTTCAGGACAAACATGGCGTTTCGGTCGAGGTGATTGCCGCCGACCTGACCAAAACTGCTGACCTTGAACGGGTTGCGGCGCGACTAGAGGTGCTCGACAACCTGGAAGTGCTGATCAACAACGCCGGTTTTGGCGTGACTGAGCGCTTTGCGAATAGCGACGTGGATAAACAGATCGATATGGTGACCCTGCACGCGACGGCATCGATGTGGCTGACCCACGCGGCGCTGCCCGGGATGCTGGCGCGTCACCATGGCGCGATCATCAACGTTTCCTCCGTGGCCGCTTTCTTCACATTGCCGCGCAATGTCAACTATTCCGCAACCAAGGCTTACCTGAACGTGTTCACAACAGCACTGCATAGCGAACTGATCGGAAGTGGTGTGCGCGTCCAGGCGTTATGCCCCGGGTTCACGCACACCGAATTTCACAGCAAGCTTGAGAACTTCCGGAAGAATGGCCTGCCGGAAGTCCTCTGGATGAACGCGGATCAAGTCGTCAATGGCTCCCTGGATGCGCTTGAGAGCGGCGACGTCATCTATGTCCCAGGCGCGTTGAATAAGTTCATCGCGCAGCTCGGACGCACCGGCATTCTTAACACCATCGCCGCGCGTGTGATGCGATAGGTGAAGAAAGTTGCCTTGAATCCCATCAGAGCAACTTAAGGCGCTGACTCAACCTTTGTTACAACATTAAGTCCGTTGATCGTTAATTTCCACTTGCTGCCATTGGTAAATCGGCTGAACTCCTGCTGCGTGCTCGGTGAATAAGTGTAGGTTTTGTCATTGGACAGGAAGGTCACTGTGTACGTCTCTACCTTCGAGCCCGGTCGTTGTGTGGCGTTTGACGCGACATCAGGCCAGACAGGGTTGAGGTCGCTGCCCTTGGCAACGACGGCATCGACGCGCACCCATTCGAGGGTGGAATACGCGCAGGAGTCCGCCATGACCTGGTATACGCAGTCTTTCACCACCTTGCCTGCACCGTTGCCCTGGTTGACCGTGTAGGCAGTGCCGCACACTTTGACGGCGTTCTGCGCCGGCGTGTCCTGTGTGCTGCGCACCTTCTGGGTGCATGCCCCGACTTTTGCGCCCGCAGGGATATTGTCCTTCCAGTCTGTGTGATTAACGGGTTGTTGTTTCATCACGTCAATCGACCGTTGCCAACTGACTGACTGAACGTTGCCGGCGGCAGATGAACTTCGCGCGCTGAGCACCACGAAGGCAAGACACGCGACGATGATCAGCCCGATGATCACAATCGGGATGATGCCAATGCCCTTTGACTTCGCGGGCAGAGCGGGTTGCGGTTTTACAGGCGCGGTTACGCCAAGCGGGCTGCCACACTTGTTGCATTTGGATGCCCCTGCCGGGTTCATCGTCCCGCAAGCGGGGCACTTGACGTCCGGTTGCGGGCCGCTCTGAAACGCGCCAAGCACTTCGCCACTCGATCGTTTGGCTGCATCCGTCAGGTCGCCGCCACAATGGACGCACTTGGTTGCCTCGGCTATGTTGCGCGTCCCGCAGTATGGGCAGTTCACATCCGGGCCTTTTTCGGCTTTGGCAATCAGGTCCTTATCAGTGATTAATTCTCCCTTGCCGGACTGGTTGAACTTCGCGCTATCCGCCATTGGCGCGTGACAGCTTATGCATACCTGTCGCGTTCCTTCATTCTTTGTCCCGCAATGGACGCACGTCCACTCAAGCTCAACATATCCGACGGTTTCCTGTGGCATGGTTTCCTCCGCTGATTAGCTATAGTGTACCGGAAAAAGCGCCAGTCCCCGCTCGAAACACTCGAACGGGGACTGGATTGCGCGCAGATCGCCGCGCGCTAGTTCTCAGCCAGGATGCGGTCCACGATCTGCTGGCGATATTCCGGCGAGAGCGTCTTGAAGAAGGCGCTGTAGCCGGTCACACGGACGACGAGGTCGGGATACTTCTCGGGGTCGGCGTGCGCTTCAAGGATTTGCTGCTTCAGATGACGTTGATGTTGATCAGTGTGCCGCCCATGGCATTGTGCGCCTTGATCAACCCTTCGATGGCTTCGATGCCGCCGTACTCGCGCGCCAGGAGGCTGTCGAAGTCGATTTGAAGCGGCGCGCTGTTGCCCCAGCCGGGTTGAACCAGCGCCACCGCGTTCGACTTTGCCGTTGGCGCGCTGCCGCCGCCGGGCATAAAGCCAGGATCAGGGTCAGCGCTGTGGGCAATCGGCGCGCCGGCATGCCGGCCGTTTGGGGTCGCGCCGATGTTCTTGCCCAGCATCGCCACGATGCCATGCGAGAACAGCCCTGGGATGACGGTGAAACCATTCGACGTTGGGGTGCTGCGCACGAGAGTGCTGAACGTTTCGGAGATGCGCTTCGCCCACCAGTCGGCGCGCATATTCCCTGTGCCAAAGCGCGTGATGAAGGAGAAACGTCTGACGTGGGAAGAACTGGCGCAACACATCGCCAATGACTACGC